>Ga0185299_10001483_pt1 | contig 44663 bp, 42 predicted proteins | sample PaiPotPPA55metaG_FD_128002 | JGI IMG/M metagenome (GOLD analysis project Ga0185299, IMG submission 128002) | Iron sulfur acid spring bacterial and archeal communities from Banff, Canada, to study Microbial Dark Matter (Phase II) - Paint Pots PPA... ... | reverse complement strand
CCCGGCGCAGGCTGTTGAACATGTGCTGCGAGATCAAACACATTGAACGAAGAAGACCCGGACGCGGAGTTGCTAGCCCGTATCGATGGCAGGGAACCCGGAGCGGTTCGCGAGATGGTCACGCGCAAACTGCCGCGGCTGCTCGCGCTCGCGACGCGGATGCTGGGAGACCGTGACGAGGCGAGCGACGTGGCACAGGAAGTGTTCGTACGGATCTGGAAGCAGGCCTCGCGCTGGCAGCGCGGCCAGGCTCGCTTCGACACGTGGCTGCATCGCGTGGCGCTCAATTTATGCTATGACCGCTTGCGTCGCCGTCAGGAAGTGAACCTGGGCGACGACTTGCCGGAGCCGGTCGATCAAGCCCCGCTACCGGAAGATCAACTCGACGAATCCGCGCGCAGCGAGCGCATTGCCGCGGCGCTCGCCGCGTTGCCCGCACGCCAGCGCGAAGCCCTGGTGCTGCAGTACTACCAGGAACTGTCGAACGTCGAAGCCGCCGCCGTGATGGGCATTACCGTCGACGCGTTGGAAAGCCTGCTCTCGCGGGCACGCCGCACGCTACGCAGTCGTCTTGCCGGCGAGCGCGGCGAGCAAGTCTTTGGAAAGGAACGCCGATGACCCCCGAACGTTTTCGCCGCCTCACCGAGGCCTATGGCGCCATGCCCGAGCACTGGCCGCTGGCCGAGCGCGCCGAAGCCAAAGCGCTGCTGGCTCAACACGACCCGGCTGTATTGGCGGCGTTGGCCGAGGCTCGTTCGCTCGACCTTGTGCTGTCGAGGCATGACGTCGCTGCGCCGGAATCGGATTTGATCCGGCGCATCCTGGCGTCGGCGCCATCGGCGTCGCTACGCCAGGCGCCCTCGTGGAAGCGGCCGAACTGGTGGATCTCGGGCGCGGGTCTGGTCGGCGTAGGCGTGGCAGGAATCGCGGCGGGCGTGCTGGCCATTTCGTTGACGGCCCCTTTCTCCGGCTCGGGGGCGACCCCGCCGAGCCTCTTCGATCAAACCGGTGAAAGCACCGTGTTTAGCAATGCCTCGGACTGGAGCGATCAATGACCCTACCGACAACCAGGCTCAAGACCGTTCTGATCGTGTCTCTGGTGCTCAACATATTCCTGCTTGGGGCGATAGCGGGCGGGACGTACCGGTGGGTGGCGAAGCAGAAGGCCGAGGTTGTCGCGCAGCAGCGCGGCTTGCGCTTCGCTGCCGCCGAACTACCCCAGGCACGCCGCGACCAGTTGCGCGAAGCGCTGCGGCAGACCCGGCGCGACAGCCTGCCGCTGATCATCAACGCTCGCGCGGGACGCCTCGATGTCGTGCAAGCGCTTGCCGCGCCGCAGTTCGACCGCGCCGCGCTCGATGCCGCGCTCGCCCGCACGCGCGAGGCCGATATGGCGGTGCGTGCGCGAGTCGAGGCAACGGTGGCCGACTTCGCGAACGCGCTGACGCCGGACGAACGGCTGAAACTCGTCGATGCACTTCAGCAGCACGGTCCGCTGCATGTCGGTCCGCCGCCGAAAAAATAAACCTGCCTGACAGCGACGGATTCACGCGGCTCCCACCGTTCAAGAGACATAGCAACTTGACTCGTGGGAACGACCATGGCCGACGTGACATCCGTGACACCCGCCGCGATTGCGTTGAATCGCTTCGGACTCGGCGCCCGTGCCGGCGAAGCGGCGCCGTCCGATCCGAAGCGCTGGCTCGCGAGCCAGCTCGCTGGCGCAAGCTATCAAGCGATGCCGCCGGCGCTGGCAAACCAGCCCTCGAGCAGTGCGTTAGCGGCCGAATTCGCCGAGCGCCAGAGCGCCATCCGCAACGCCGGCAACGACGATAAGCAGGCAGTCCGCAAGTCCTATAACGAGAAGCTCCGCGATACCTATCGTGCGGCCGTCAACGCGCGTTTTTTGAGTGCGTTGCAGACGCCCACGCCGTTCGTCGAGCGGCTGGTGGTTTTCTGGTCCAACCATTTCGCGGTGTCGGTGGAAAAACCGCCTGTCGCCATGCTTGCCGGTTCGTTCGAGACGCAAGCCATCCGCCCTCACGTGCTTGGCCGTTTCGAGGACATGCTGGTCGCGGTCGAACGTCATCCGGCCATGCAGATCTTCCTCGATCAGGCGCGCTCCGTCGGCCCCGACAGCCCGGCCGCCGAACGCGCCGCCGCGCGCAATCCCGAGCGCAAGCCCGGCCTGAACGAGAACCTTGCCCGCGAGATCATGGAGTTGCACACGCTCGGCGTGCGCAGCGGCTACGATCAAAACGCCGTGACGGAGTTCGCCCGGGCGCTGACCGGCTGGAGCATCGGCGCGATGGGCGGCATGGGTCCAAACACGCAGCGTCATAACGCCACCGCAAACGCCGCCGCGCCCGGGCAATTCGTGTTCCGCCAGCAGCTGCATGAGCCGGGAACGCGCACAATCATGAACCGTCAATACGATCAGCCCGGCGAGCAGCAGGCGCTTGCCGTGCTGCACGATCTCGCCACCTCGCCCGCGACCGCGCAGCACATTGCCGGCAAGCTCGCCCGGCATTTTGTCGCCGATACGCCGCCGCCCGCGCTGGTCGATCGCCTCGCCAGCGTATTCAGCGCGACGAACGGCGACCTGCCCAGCGTGTACCAGGTGCTGATCGATTCACCCGAAGCATGGTCGCCAGTCGATGCGAAGTTCAAGACGCCGTGGGACTGGACCGTGTCGTCACTGCGCGGACTTGGGCTCAACGATATCGGCAACATGCAGATCGCGCCCTTGCTGACGCAGCTCGGGCAACCCGTGTGGCGGCCGGGATCGCCTGCGGGTTACGACGATATCGCCGCTAGCTGGGCCGCACCCGATGCGCTCGTGCGTCGCGTCGAGATTGCCCAGCGTTTTGCGGCGCGCGTCGGCGACACGCTCGATGCACGCACGCTCGGCAACCAGTTGCTTGCCGGTTCGCTAAGCGATGCTACGGCATCCGAACTATCCCGTGCGGAAAGCGCGCCGACTGCGCTCGCGCTACTGCTTGTTTCCCCCGATTTCCAAAGGAGATGACACGATGATCACGCGTCGGAATTTCTTGTGGTGCGCCGGTGCGGGCGCCGGTGCGATGCTGGTTGGACCGCGTATCGCGTTTGCTTCGGTGGAGTCGGAGCGGCGTTTTGTCTTCGTGATCCAGCGGGGTGCCGCCGATGGACTCAACATCGTGGTGCCTTACGCCGATCCTGCTTATGCAAGCCTGCGCGGAGCGCTGGCGATCGATCCGTCGAGCGCAACGAAGCTTGACGGGACGTTCGCGCTGCATCCGTCGCTCGTCGAGACCGCGAAGATGTATGCAGAGCAGCAAGCGCTGTTCGTGCACGCGGTTGCGTCGCCGTACCGTGACCGCTCGCACTTCGACGGCCAGAACGTGCTCGAAACCGGCGGCACCGCGCCTTATCAGATCAAGGACGGCTGGCTGAACCGGCTGGTGTCGATGCTGCCTGCTTCCAAGGCGAATGCTATTGCGCTCTCGCCCACCGTGCCGCTGGCGCTGCGCGGCCGTGCCGAGGTGACGTCGTACGCACCGTCCGCGCTGCCGCAAGCACCCGACGATCTGCTCGTGCGCGTCTCGCAACTCTATGCCGGCGACGCGCAACTGCATGCGCTCTGGACCTCTGCGATGGCCGCCCGCGGGCTCGCCGCCGATGCCGGCGCGCGTCAGGACCCGGCAAGCCTCGGCAAGCTCGCTGCGAGCTTCCTGGGCCGCAGCGACGGCCCGCACATCGCGATGATCGAGACGGGAGGATGGGACACGCACAGCGCGCAGAACCAGCGGCTTGGCGCGCAACTGAAGGCGCTCGACACGATGATGGCGTCGATGCGCGACGGCCTCGGTGAGCATTGGGCGAACACGACCGTCCTGATCGCAACCGAGTTCGGGCGCATGGCGGCAGCGAACGGAACCGGGGGCACGGACCACGGCACGGCATCCGCCGCGATGCTGTTGGGAGGCGCCGTGCAAGGCGGCCGGATCCTGGCGGACTGGCCGGGACTCGCGCCATCGGCGCTGTATCAGGGCCGGGATTTACGGCCCACGCTTGGGCTCGACAGCCTGATCGCCGCCGCGGCCGGGGAGACGTTCGGCCTAGATCCGGTCCGGGTCAGAACGACTCTGTTTTCGCAGAAGACCGCTACCCCGATGCAGAGCCGATTGCTTCGGATGTAGCGATGCGCCGGTTAACGCGCAGTAGCTTGACTTAACCTCATCAGGGACAAACTAAAAATGAAACACGTATTCAGCGTAGCACTCCTGAGCGTGCTGCTAACCGCTTGCGTAGTGGAACCTGCGCGGCCGCCGCGTCCGGAACCGTTGGTAGAAGTCGTGCCGGTGCAACCGGCGCCGGGGTACCACTGGGTCAAAGGGCATTACCGGTGGGAAGGAAACCAGTGGTTGTGGGTGCGCGGGCATTGGGCGCCGAACTGATCCAGCCCCGCGGCGGTTCTGTCAGTCTGTGTCCGTGGTCCCGCCAGATACGCAAGCTCGACAACCCCATGTTCAGCGAACAAGGCGGCCTCCTTCGGAGCGAATCAATCGACGCTCAGATCTGCGCTCTGCCGCCATCCACGAAGAGCTCGATGCCCGTGACGAAACTCGAGTCATCCGAAGCGAGAAACAGGGCAGCTTTGGCAACTTCGTCGGCTTCCCCCATGCGTCCCATCGGGATGGTGGATAAAATCCTCGCAATAGCGTCCGGAGGCTGCCCACCAATGATCGGAGTATGAATTGGGCCCGGGCTAAGGACGTTTGAACGGATGCGACGGTCCTTCAGCTCCACGGTCCATCCTCGCACGAAATTGCGGATGGCCGCCTTGGTCGCGCCGTAAACCCAGAAGGCAGGCGTCCCTTTGGCGCTCGCAACCGAGCCCGTGAGAATGATCGACGCGCCGTCATTCAAGAGCGGCAGGGCCTTTTGGACGGTGAAGAGCACTCCCTTCACGTTGGTACTGAACAGTTTGTCGAAATGCGCTTCGTTGATATTGCCCAGGGCGGCGAACTCAGCGACGCCGGCGTTGGCGAAGACGATGTCGATTCTTCGCCCTGTCGCCTTGACGTTCTCATAGAGACGATCAAGATCAGCCAAATCGGCGACGTCTCCCTGGATGCCAGTCACATTGTCCCCGATGACCCTCACGGCTTCGTCGAGCTCCTTCTGGCGACGGCCGGTGATGAAGACATAGGCGCCCTCGGCGACGAAGAGCTTCGCGGCGGCGAAGCCTATCCCCGACGAGCCGCCGGTGATGACGGCCACCTTTCCCTGCAACTTACCCATAGCGATTACTCCGTTGATTGCTAATTCCGATTGGCAGCGCCTCCGGGCGGGCCGTCAGCTGCCGAAAATTAATGCAGCGCCCATGCTCCACTGCATTCGAGGGTGGTTTGCGCATACCGGCCAACGCGGGTCAGCCAGTCGATCATCTCCTTGGTCGTCCGGCGCGCTAGACCTCGAACCGGAACGCCGCCCCGTCGCGCTTCACGCGTCCAGCTGTCGGCGCGGCATAGTGGGTGCCGATGACCAGGATCGGCTGGTCGGCCCATTCGGCGAACAGCTTCGCCCGGGTGGCCGTCGCGGCCTGGGTGTCGCTGTCGAGGCTCGTCGCCCAGCCGGGGTGCGCCAGTTGGCAGGGATGGTGGGCAATGTCGCCGGTGATCACTGCGCGCTGCCCTTCCGATTCGATCATCACGCTGACATGGCCGGGCGTATGGCCGGGGGTTGGCCTCAGGCGCACCTCAGGCGAGATGCGATGATCCATCTCTACCAGGTCGGCCAGGCCGGCATCGAAGATTGGCCGCACGCTGTCTCCCATGATCGCCTGCTGTTCCTCGTCGCCCTCGTTGCTCCAATGCTCGAATTCGCGCTTGCCGATCAGGTAGCGGGCCGTGGGGAAGGTCGGGACCCACTTGCCGTCCACCAACATGGTGTTCCAGCCCACATGGTCCACGTGCAGGTGGGTGCAGACCACGGCGTCGACACTGTCGTTCCAGCCCGCATCCGCCAGGTGTTGCAGGAACGCCGTCGCCAGCGGGTTTCCGCTCGTCAAATGGCGCGGCTTGTCATTGCCGATGCAGGTATCGACCACCAGCCTCAGCCCCGGCGCCTCCACTAGCAGGGCGTGGACGGACACGTTGAGCGAACCATCCTCGTTGACGAAGTGCGGATAGAGCCAGGGGCTGGCCTTCAGCGCCTCCGGCGTCGCGTCCCGCAGGAAAAAGCCCTCCGGATCGTAGGGGAGGGACATCAGCATCTCGACCACGCAGGTGATCTTCACCGCGCCCACCTGCCAGCTCAACATGGCGTCTTCCTCCTGCTTGCCTTGGACGAGAGTTGCGCAGATACGGTTGCCATCTCGATCACCCCGCCAGGACGACTTTGCCGAACGGCCGATCCTCAATCACATGGCGCAAGGCTTCGCCCGCCTCGCCGAGGGGATAGACCCGCTCGACGATCGGCTTGACTGATCCACCCACGATCAGCGGGATGATGTCCCGCCACGCAGTAGCGACCGCGGTCGGTGATTGGGCGAACAGGGAAAAGCCGGCCATCCGCGCGCGCTTCCAGATGAGGTCCGTCACATCGATCGTGGTTTTGCGTCCGGCGGAGTAGCCCAACGTGATCAGGACGCCGCCGAGACTAAGGCTACTTAGCGCCTCGCTGGTCACGCTCCCGCCAATGCTCTCGATGACGATATCGACGCCCTTGCCGTCCGTGATCCGGCGAACGCCGTCTGCGAGACCTTCCGTGGTGAGGTCAATCACGTCTTCGAAGCCAAGCTCGCGTGCCCTGGCCGCTTTGGCCGCGCTGCCGGCCGTCGAAATCACTTTGTCAGCACCCTGCGCCCGCGCAAGCTGATAGGTCGCGTTGCCGACCGACCCGCCGATCCCAGGAGCGAGCACCGTCTTGCCCGGCGCGAATCCGGCCTGCGTCAGCGTGATCTGTGCCGTCAGATAGGCCACTGGAAGGCTGGCCGCGACTACGTCGTCGATCGCCTCGGGCACAAGCGCCAGATCTTCGGGCCTCACCAGCAGCCATTCTTGCCACGCGCCATTCTCACGAACACCGTAGGGTCCCGTGAACATCACGCGGCTGCCCACCGGGAGCCCCGAGTCGCCAGCATCCTCGATGACACCGTCACCCTCGTTGCCGAGCACCAGCGGCGCCTTGGCCCGAGGGTGGCCACCCGACAGGATCGTGTGATCGAGCGGCGTGACGCCGGCGGCCGTGACGCGGACCAGTACCCTGTCCTTTGCCGATTGCGGCCTGGGCGAATCGATCTGCCGCAGTCCGCCGTAGCCCGAGAAACTCTCCGCCTCGATCGCACGCATCGCTATCATCCTATAACGTTACTGACCTGTACGTAACTTCAATACTAGTTACAGGTCTGTTACTTTGTCAAGCGAGAAATCGGAACGAGAGGAGCACGCGAATATGAAGGCAGGAGCCCGACCCCGGCGGGGCCCCGCCAGGCTCAGGAGCGTGAACGCGATCATTTGCCGGATTCGGTTCTTGCCTCGAGTGCTTGGACAACGGCCGTCATGTCGGACTGGCCGTGCCCCAACGCCAGCGTCTCACCGAATAGCGCATAGCAGACATCCAATAGCGGCGACGCGACCCCGGCCTCTCTGGCCGCTTCCGCAATCAATTGATTGACCTTCAGCACATTGGTGATCGACCCCTGGACATCGAAGTCACGCATCACCAGCTTGAGAATTTTCACGCGTGAGATGTCGCTCGCCATCTGACCGGCGTCCACGATGGCGCGGAACTGCTGCATGTCCAGACCATGCCGCTCGGCAAAATGAGCCGCTTCCGCAAGGCCGGTGACCGTGGTCATCAGAAACAGGTTCACCGCAAGCTTCATGAGAAGCCCGCTCGGAACCGGGCCGCACACCATCGTCTGATGGCACATTGGCTCGAGCAGAGGGCGGACGCTTTCGACGGCCGCGTCTTCACCCGCCAGCATCGCCACGAGGTGGCCCGCCTCGGCGGGCTTGCGCGAGCCCGAGACGGGCGCTTCCACGTAGCTGCCGCCGGCGTTGCGAATGTCGGCTTCGAGTCCGCGCGAGTAGTCGGGCGAGGTGGTCCCCATGTGGACGATCGTGTGGTGCCCAACGTTCGCGCTGAACTCCGGCGTGCCGCGGGCGAGGACAGCGTCGATTGCGTCGGCGTCGGTCAGCATCAGGAGTACCACGCGGGTGCGTTTAAATATCTCGGCAGGGTTCGTCGCGACAGTTGCGCCCGCCGCTCGCAAAGGCTCGCTCTTGTCAGCGGAGCGATTCCAGACAATGAGTTGCGTGCCTGCGCGGGCCAGATTGAGCGCCATTGGCTGTCCCATGACACCTAAGCCGATGAAACCGATGTCCATATTCACCTCCATCCCAAGGCGGTTGTCGCTTGTGGCGACACGGTCGGATACGTTGCCGCGAACACCAGGAGCGGGTTTCGAATGCGGCACTTCCCTAGCTCGTTCACGCCAGCTTCGTCCAGCTTTGCGGTATCAACACGAATGTCGTTTCCGGCGCGGCACGACCATGTTCACGACGTGCACCAGCACGACCTCGTCATCCTGGTTCAGGGTGGTCGTTCGGAGCTTGATCAGGCCCTGCTCTGGACGCGACTTTGACGGCCGCACCTCGATCACCTCGCACTCGACGCGCAACTCGTCACCGGGGCGCACTGGCCGGGGCCAGCGGCACTCGTCTAGGCCAGCGCCGACGAAGCCGCCAGCCGGCTTGAGTTCGGTCTCAATCATCAGCCGCATCGTCACGGCGGCTGTGTGCCAGCCGCTGGCGGCCAGTCCACCGAAAATCGAGCGGCGCGCCGCCGCCTCATCGAGGTGGAAGGGCTGTGGATCGAATTCGGCAGCGAACGCGAGGACCCGCTCCTTGTCGATGCGCAGCCGCCCTGAACCGAACGTCTGCCCCACTGCAAAATCTTCCAGATAGCGCTCGCTCATCACCCGCATGGCTATTCTCCATAAAGTGACTAACCTGTAAGTATCTTGAAGATTACGGACAGGTCTGTTACTTTGTCAACCAGAATCTCGGAATGAAAGGAGTTTGCGGATATGAAGGCAGGAGCCCGACCCCGGCGCGGAGCCCCGCCAAAGGGCGAAGTGAGCGCACGCGAGCGTATCCTCGCGACGGCAAGCGAGTTGTTCTACCGCGAGGGCATCCGCGCCATCGGCGTCGACACGGTCGTCGAGCGATCCGGCGTGTCGAAGACGAGCCTCTATCGCCTGTTTGAATCCAAGGACGCCTTGATCGCCGCTTTCGCCACCGAAAAAGACCGGTTGTTCTGGGCGTGGTGGGATCACATGGAAGCGCAGCACGCTAGTGATCCGCGCGCTTTGCTGGAGGCACTGCTATCTGGAATCGCGCAGCGGATCGGACACCCCGCCTTTCGCGGCTGCCCGTTCCTTAACCTGGCGACGGAGTTTCCCGACGACGACCATCCCGGCCGCGTCATCGCCCGGGGAAACAAGGAGGAAATGCGGGCGAGGCTCGCGACCATAGCGGCCAGGCTTGGCGTCAGGGACCCCGACCGAACTGCATTTCAGATGACGCTGCTCATCAATGGCGCGTACGTCACCGGCCTCATGGCAGAACCGGCTGATCTGAGGGGCGACCTCGTCGATGCCGCCATGAAGTTGTTGGCCTAGTGGTTTGCCGACATTGCGCGTATGTTGCTTAGCCCGCAAATCGCGGCTCCGGCAAACCCTTTACCCCCAGCCCGGTTATCGCAAACAAACCACCCTTATCGCGCTCCTTCTGCGGAATGCCCCACATCGGCCGCCCCATGGTCGTGACATACAAAATGTCCAGATTCGGACCGCCGAACATCACGCTCGTCAGGTTTCGCACGGGAAACTCCACTACGCGATCAAGCGTACCGTCCGGTGCGAATCGCAAGATCCGTCCGCCGAAAACAAGCGCCGACCAGACATACCCTTCGGCATCGACCGTCGCGCCGTCGAAGGTGCCCGCCCTATCCCGCGCCGATGCAAACACGCGCCGGTTCGCCACCGCCCCCGTCTCGATGTCGTAGTCGTATGCGTACATCTGCCTGTCGTAGGTATCGGTGAAATAGAACGTGCGATTGTCCGGGCTCCAGCATGGACCGTTCGAACAACTGATACCGCCATCCAGACGAGTCACCGAGCCATCCGTATCAAGCCGGTATAAAGCACCGCTTCGGCTCGAACGTTGACCGCGATCGGCGTCGTAACGGTCGAAGTCATACGCCATCGTGCCCGCGATAAACCGCCCTCGCCGGTCCACCTTGCCGTCGTTGAAACGCGTCTCTGTGTCATCGCTTTCCGGGTCCGCAATGAGCTTGACCGTCTGCGTTTCGAAATCATAGAAATGCAGGCCATTCGCCAGCGCAACCACCGCACCGCCGCGCTCGCGCAACGCCATCGAACCGATATGACGCGGCACGAAATAACGCCTCACGTCGCTGCCGTCGGCGCGGCAACTGCTGATCTCGGCAGCGGTGCTGTCGATCCAGTAAAGACGCTGCTCCTTCACATCCCACAACGGCCCTTCGCCAAGATGATTGTTGGCATCGACGATCAAGCGGGTTTCGATCATGGCTATCTCCGGTTATGAACGCTTGTCATCGTCGGACTCCGACGTCGCGCGGCGATGCGCAAGCAATGCCATCAGCCGCCGGTCACGCCAGCGGCTACGGCTCTCGATCTCGTCAAGTGGCAACACGGCGCGGCGTTCGGCATCGAGTCTTGCAATGCTGTCAGGCGACCAGTCGAACGGCACGCTGTCTTTCGCAAAGGAGCGGTACATCGCGCCATAACGCGCCGCGTAGTCCGCCACGCCGCCGGGCGCATTCAGATCGATGGTTTCAAACGGCCCCATGAACGACCAGCGCAGGCCGAGGCCGTCGCGCATCACGGTGTCGAGATCGGCGGCGCTCGCGTAGCCTCGTGCGTAGAGGCTCAGTGCTTCGTCAAGCAGTACGCCTTGCAGGCGGTTCAGGAGGAAACCCGGTATTTCGCGCGCAACAGTCACTGGCTCCTGACCCGCCTCCTCGTACAGCGCACGCGCACGGGCCAGCGTCTCCTGCGTCGTCCACGGGGCGCCGCACAACTCGACCAGCGGCACGAGCGAAGGCGGATTCACCGGGTGCGCCACGAGGCAACGCGCGCGGCCTTCAAGAGTTTCGGTGAACGTGGAAGCAGGCAAGCCCGAGGTCGAACTGGCCAGCAGCGTGTCGGGGCGTGTCAGCTTGTCCAGTTCGGCGAATAGCGTGCGCTTGACCTCCACGATCTCCGCAATGTTCTCCTGCACCAGATCGACGTCGTGCACCGCGTCCGCCAGCTTTTCGCATGTCGTCACGCGCGACACGATCTGCTCTTCAGGCTCGTCGATCAGCCCGTATTTGCCGAGATCCAGGACACTGCGGCGGATTGAAGGAATCGCGCCGTCGAGCATCGCGCGCTCGGCGTCGTGAAGCCTGACCTCGAAACCCGCGCGCGCAAACACAATCGCCCACGCGCGGCCGATACGCCCCGATCCGATCACTGCAATGCGTCTGTTCATGGTGCGACTCCATCGACGATCAAGCTTTTTTGTCGCGCAACGTAATCACCGCGGCCAGTACGACCAGCCCGTTGATGATGTCGCGCACGGCTGGCGGCACGGTGGTGCCGGCGAGTAGCGTCCCCAGCGCGGTCAACAGCAACGCACCGCCGAACACACCAAGATAATGACCGCGGCCACCGGTGATCAATGCACCACCGACAACCACTACCGCAATAGAAGGCAGCAGATAAGGATCGCCCATGCCGAGAAACGCCTGGCTGCTGAAGCCGGCAAGCAACAGGCCCACCACGGCTGAACACAAACCCGAGAGGCAATATACGGCGATCAACGTCGCGCCCACGCGCACGCCCGACAGCTTCGCCGCGACCTGCGAATTGCCGACGGCATAGATGCGTCGTCCGAAGGCCGTGCGATGCAGCAACAGCAACGCGAGCGCGAGGAACAGCGGCACGCACCACGCGGCAAGCGACAACGGACCGAAGCGCTCGTTCGTGAAATTGCTGATGGCCGAGGGCGCCCAGCCCTGGGGCGAACCGTTGCAATAGATAAGCGTGATGCCCTGCAACAAGCCATTTTCCGCCAGCGTGACGACGATGGGCGGCAAGCCCAGCACCACGACCCCGACACCGTTGAACACGCCTACCAGCAAGCCTGCGCAAAGCACCAGCGGCACGGCCCATGCCGCGGCTTCGTTGACACCATGCGTCAGCCCAGTCAGCAACACGCCCGATAGCGTGATGAGCCACGGCACCGAAAGATCGAGCCCACCCGTGAGGATCACTGCGCCTTGCCCGAGTCCTAATATGGCCAGGAACAAGGTCAGCGTCAGCAAGCTGGTATAGAAGTTGGCGCTTGCCAGAACACCCGGACCATAGACCACGCCCGTGATCGCGATCACCGCGAAGAACAGCAGATACGCCGGCACCACGTACTTGACCCATTCGCGATTGCGTTCGATCCAGTCGCCAATCAAGCGGCCCTTGAGCTCGGTGTTTTCTATCGGCCGGAAGTCTTCTACTTCGAACTTCACGCGCCGCGCTCCCTGATCATTGCGCGCGCGGGTTCCGGTTCGCCACGCGGTGAGCCATCTCCCGGCGTATCGCGCGCAGTGATGCGCCGCCGACTGCTTGCCGATCGACGACCCGAGCACGGCCAGGATCAGGATCACCGCTTCAGCGATGGTCGTAAAGAACGCGGACACGTTCAGCACGAGCAGGATATTGACCGTGATCATCAGGGTCATTGCGGCGAACACCGTGCCCACGCAGCCGCCTCGTCCACCACCGAGCCAGGTGCCGCCCAGCACGACGGCCGTAAACATGGAGAGCAGCAACGGCCGGCCCACGAGCGGATCGGCGGAACCGGTCTGCGCCGATACATACAAACCCGCTGCCGCGTAGAACATGCCCGCGAGCGCATAGGTCGCGATCCGGTAGCCTCTTACGGGCATGCCGTTGGCGTAGGCGCCGTCGGGATCGCTGCCGAGCGCATAGAGGCCCACGCCGAAGCGCGTGCGTTTGACGAAGCTCCACACAAGCAGCGCGACAACGAGGACGGCGGCTGACATGGGGACTTTATCGGGCACGAGATCGGCGGTGATGAAACCGCCGAACTGATCGCCGATGCTGCCGCCCGGCTTGTTCTGGATCAACAGCGTCAAGCCTTGGACCATGAACATGGTAGCGAGCGTGACCACGATCGACTGCAGCCGGAACCACGCGATCAACGCACCATTGATCAGTCCGACGCCACCCCCTATGGCAATAATCAGCGCAACGCCGCCCCATTGTTCGAACGGCGTGCCTTGCACGAAACGCACCGCGAGCACGTTGGACAACGACACCACCGCCGACGCCGACAAGTCGAAACCGCCGCTCAGCACCACGATGGTCTGCCCGATCGCCGCGAGCGCGAGTGTCGCGCTGCTGGAGATCACTGAGCCGACGTCATACAGTCCGACCGGCGTGGCGGACAGCGACACCCACGCGATCATCATCGCGAGCAATGCGCCGATAGCGATGATCAGCCCACGGTAATGATCCATGCGCGCCCGCAAACCGACGTGCGCACCGGGTCGCACGATCTCGCTGTCAGGCGACGCAATTGCAATTTTCATGATCGATACCTCTGATTTCTTGAATGCTTCAGTGCCTTAGCTCGAAAGCATCTTGCGCATCACGTTCTCTTCAGTGAGCGCCTCGCCGGCCAGCTCTGCGACATTGCGCCCGCGATACACCACCGAAACCCGGTCGCATACATTGACCAGTTCCGGTACGTCGGTGGAATAGAACAGCACGGAACCGCCGGCCGCCGCGAACGCGCGCATCAGCACGAAGATCTGGTGCTTGGTGCCTACGTCGATACCGCGCGTCGGGTCGAACATCAGCCACACGCGGCTTTGCGTCAGCAGCCATTTCGCCATCGCTATCTTCTGCTGGTTGCCGCCCGAAAACGACAGGCACGGTTTGTAGACTGCACGCGGATTGACTTCCATCTGTGCCAGCGCGCGCTTGATGGCGGCCTGCTCGCGTTTCCTGTCGATCAGGCCGAAACGCGAGAAGCGCTTGATGACCGGCAGCGAGACGTTTTCTCCGCCGGGCAGGCGCAGGAACAAGCCCTCCGTCTTGCGGTCTTCCGGCAGAAAACTCGTCGATATCCCAGCCTTGAGCGAATCCGCGGTCGAGATCAGCGTCACCGGTTTTCCATCGATCAGGATCTGCCCTTCATCGATAAACTCAGCGCCGAACAGCGCCTCGAAAATCTCGCGTTGCCCCATGCCTTGCAACGCCGCGATGCCGTGCACTTCGCCCGCCTTGAGCGTGAGGTCGAAGTCATTCACCACGCCGTCCACCTTGATACCGCGCGCTTCCATCGCGGGCGTTTGAAGGGCCGCCGGCGTAGCGACTTTCGGCGGATATTTTGCGTCCATCGAGCGGCCGATCACGAGACGGATGACTTCATCGTCCGAGATCGCAGCGGTATCGAAAGCACCTACGTCACGCCCGTTTCTATACACCGTGAGGCTGTCGCAGAACTCGCGCACTTCCTGCATCCGGTGCGTGATGAAGACAAAGGTCACACCGCGCGCCTTCATCTCCTCAATCCGACGCGCTAGCCACGCAACGTCGCGCCCGGATAGCGCGGACGTGGGTTCATCGAGCAGCAGCACTTCGGGCTGGCGGACCAGCGCCTTCGCAATTTCGATCTTCTGGCGCACCGGCAAGGAGAGATCGCGGATGTACGTGCCGGGGCGGATATCGCCAAGTTCAAGCCGGTCGAGCCACTCCGCCGCCTGCCGTTGCGATTCCCGCTTCTTGATGCGGCCGAACCAGCCGGTCGGCTCGTACGCCATCAGCAAGTTCTGCGCGACGGTCAGGTCGCGAACGAGCGTCATCTCCTGGAACGCCGTCTGCACCCCCGCGCGATGCGCGTCCTTCGGACCGCGCATGCTCACTTTGCGGCCCATGATCGAGATGCTGCCCGCATCCGGCTGCATGAGGCCGGACAACAGCTTGACGGTGGTCGACTTGCCCGCGCCGTTCTCGCCTAGCAGCGCGTGAACTGCGCCGCGCCTGACACGGAACGACGCGTTGTCGAGCGCGACAGTGGCGCCGAACCGCTTGGTGACCTTCGAGAGATCGAGCGCCCATTCGCTTGTGCTGCTCGTGCTGCTGGTCATCGTCTCTGTCCCTGCGCTCGACATGGCGTGCTCCTTTAGCTTTAGTCCGGCTTGCCGGTCAGCGCCGCGTTAAAGCCAACCTCGGTGGTCTCTTGCGAATAGATGTCCGCGAACCAGCCCGGCGGCACCTTGTCCGGCATGAAGGCAGTGCAACCGCCCTTCAGTTCGTCGATGGAACCGGTCTTGCACAGCTTCGATTGCGACGTCTCCACCAGCGGCAGCTTGAGCGTCACGTGCGCCGGGAAGTCCTTGCCGTCGAGCTTGTCCACGGCCAGCTTCAGCGCCAGCGCGCCCGAATACGGTGGCGAACCATAAGAGATCGAACGGTAGCCGATCGAGCGATAGGCACCGTCGCCCTTGACCGTGCCCGGCGGCAACATCTGCACGCGGTGACCATTCGCCGATTCACCTGCGCACGGCTTGATCTTGTCGTCGGCTATACCGGCGTCGAGCTGCATGGATGCCGCCGTGAAGCAACCGACCTGCATCCACAGGCCGTCGATCTTGTCCCAGCTATTGGTGGCAAGGATCTTCGACAACTCCGTCTTGGCCGTCGCCTGGCTCCACATGCCCGTGCCTTCCGCCACGATCTTGATGCCCGGATACTTCGCGAACACCGCCTTCGCGGCCTCGGTGCGCGCGCGATCCACGGAGGTGCCCGGCACACCGTTGATCAGGACAATGTTGCCCTTGCCGTTGATGGTCTTCGCGAGCCATTCGGCGGTGACGGTGCCGGCCTGCTTCTGGTCGATCGTCACGTTGTGGGCGCACGGCTCGGTGACTTCACCGTCATACGCTGCAACCACCACGCCCTTCGAACAGGCGTTCTTGATGGCGCGATTCAACGCGGTCGGCGAGATCGGATAGATCACGATGGCTTTCGCGCCGGCCTGGACCATCGAGTTGATCTGCTGGATCTGTTTCTGCGCGTCGGTGCCGGCGACCTGCACTTCCAGATCGACCTTGTCCTTCAGTCCCGGGGTTGCCGCCATGGCCTTGACCATGTTGGCGGCTTCCGTTTGCCAGTCGTTGCCGACATAACTCATCGATAGAAAAATCTTGTATTTGCCGGCCGCCCAGGCTTGCCCCGAGACGGCCAGCGTCGCGAGAAGCGCGGCGCCGAGCGCGAGCCGAGCCCCCCGACGGATGGTGTTCGCCAGTGCATTCATGTCTTCCTCCGATCCTGCGTATGGTTATATGAGCCGGTACGTTTAATGCTTGTAGTACTAACTTTCTACGTGCTTGAGCCGTGCACTTGCCGGCAGCTGAATGCCTGCCGATCCAGCCACGACGTTAGGGTCGTGACCCGGAATGACGAAGTCTGCGAGCTGCCGGATCCGTTTGAGCGAAGCCAGTTCAGCCGCCGTTTCATGCACAATGCCGACCGGCACGAGATCGACGATGTTCTCCATGCAGCTTGCACAGTCGCCGGCAATCAGGACCACGCCATCGGCTGTATCCACAGCAACCGATTGATGACCCGGCGTGTGTCCCGGCGTTGGCACAACACGCACACCGGGCGCGATATCGGCTACGCCGTGCACAAATTGCCAGCGGAAATAAGCCAGCGGTTCGCGACCGATCAGGAACTCCTGATAGAACGCGGACTGCGTCAGCAGCGGCCGGCCGGCGTATTCCCATTCGCTTGCCTGGACCACGAAACGCGCGTTTTTAAAGAGCGTATTGCCGCCGGAATGGTCGTAGTGCAGATGCGTGTTGATGACAATATCGACGTCGTCCGCACTCCAGCCCACGTACTCTTTGAGCGCGCGTTCAAGCCGCTCCTCCGGTGCCTGCTCGCATGGGCAGACGAAGCTCGACACCCAGCCCGGATCGTGAATCCCGGTATCGACAACAATCTTCTTGTCGCCGCCGACTATCGCCGTCGACCAGACCGGCACCTTGATTTGCTGGCCGTAATAACGGCCGTACACCTGCGATGAACGATCGACGCTAAGCCAGCCCGTAGGCATCGCGACGACTTTGAGTTTCGACACAGTCACGATGGTCTCCATCGTCAAAGGTTGTTTAGAAATTCGTGTTGTCCGCGCCCTTGAGCCCGAGCATGGCGCGCGCTTCGTCCGGAGTCGCGATATCGAGCGAAAGACCCTCTATCACCTGCCGAATCTTCACGACCTGCGCAGCGCTCGATTCAGCGAGCTTGCCCGCTTCGATCCAGAGCGAATCTTCCAGCCCGACCCGCACGTTCGAGCCCTGCGCCACGCCCAGCGTCGCAAGCGGAATCTGGTTGCGCCCGGCGCCGAGGATCGACCAGACGTAGTCGCTTCCGAACAGGCGGTCGGCGGTGCGGCGCATGTGCATCAGGTCTTCCGGATGCGCACCGATACCACCGAGCAGTCCGAACACGCTCTGCACGAAGAACGGCGGTTTCGCGAGTCCGCGATCCACAAAATGCGCCAGGTTGTACAAGTGCGAGATGTCGTAACACTCGTACTCGAAACGCGTACCGTTCGCGCCGCATGACGTGAGGATGTATTCGATGTCCTTGAATGTATTCTTGAAGATCAGGTCGCGGCTGTTGGCCAGGTGCTGGCGCTCCCAGTCGTGCTTGAATTCCTTGAAGCGGTCGAGCATGGGATAGAGGCCGAAGTTCATCGAACCCATGTTCAGCGACGCCACCTCCGGCTTGAAGAAATGAGCCGGTTTTAAGCGCTCCTCTACCGTCATGTGCGGACTGCCGCCGCTCGTGATGTTGACTACTGCATCGGTCTCGGCCTTGATGCGCGGCAGGAACTGCTGGAACACGGCAGGGTCTTGCGTGGGCCGGCCGTCGTTGGGATCGCGTGCATGCAGATGCAGGATTGCGGCACCTGCCTTGGCTGCGGCCAGTGCCGCATCGCCGATCTCCTGAGGCGTGACCGGCAGATACGGCGACATCGACGGTGTATGGATAGCGCCCGTGGGCGCGCAGGTGATGATGACTTTGCGCTTCGTTGCCATGCTGTAAGCCCTCGTCAGATAGGAAAAGTGTTCAGAGCACTTCGACGTTGCCGCACACCGAGATTGCCTGCCCCGAAATGCCGCTGCCTCCCGGCGAGCACAGGAACAGCGCGGTCGCCGCGACTTCTTCCGGCGTAGTCATGCGGCGCAGCGATATTTTCTCGAGATAGTCCTTCTCCATCTGCTCATAGGAGAGGCCCAGTTGCTCGGCGCGCGCAGCGATTACACGCTCGATGCGCGGACCCTTCACAATGCCCGGCTGGATCGCATTGACGCGAATGTTGTCCGGCCCCAGCTCGATCGCAAGGCTCTTGGTGAGGCCAACGACGGCCCACTTGGTCGCCGAATACGGTGTGCGGTACGCGTACCCAAGCCGCCCCGCCACCGACGACAACGCAATGATCGAACCGCCATCGCGGGCCTTTCGCAACAGCGGCACCGCGCGACGTGCGAAGTAGAACTGAGCATTGAGATTCACGTCGACGGTCTGTTCCCAGTCACCGGTCTCGATCTCATCGATACCGCCCGTCGGTCCCGCTATTCCTGCGTTGTTGATCAGCACGTCGAGGCCACCTAACTGCGCGTTGACGTCGTCGAACACGCGGTCGACCGCCGCACGGTCTGACACATCTGCAAGCGACGTGGTGATCGCATTCATCTCGGCGCTTTGTTCGGCTTGGTTGAGCGCATCGATGGCTTGCTGGCTCACATCGCAGACATGCACGCGCGAACCGGCATCGATGAAAGCACGCGCGATCACGAGACCGATCCCCGACGCGCCACCCGTAACCAGCACGCGCAACCCCGCGTGCGGTTTCAACATTTGTAGAACCGTCATGCTCGTCTCCGTCTATTTTTTGGGGGCCAGCTCAGCCTCAGGCTCTTGCCGCTTCCCTGCTCTGCAAGCGCTCCCGCAAGTCCGCCGCAGCCCCGCCGATGTCTTCTTCAATGCCCGCCCGAGCGCCTTCTCCGTCGCCCGTCCAGAGTGCGTCGACGATCTTGCGGTGCGCCGCCATCGACAACCTCATGTGCGGGATGTCCGGTGCCACGAGGTTCAGGAACGGACCGATACGCATCCAGAGATTCTGGATCGTGGCGAGCGTCAGATCGCTTGCGCCATGCGTATAGATTGCTATATGAAATTCGAAATTGCTGCGCAGGTACGCGGGGACATCGCCGGCTTCCACGTGGGCGTCCATTGCGTCGAAGACGGCTTGCAGCGCGTTCAGATGGTCCTTGGTCATCCGCGAGGCTGCTCGTTTTGCCACGCAACCTTCGAGGGCGATCCGCACGTCGCGCAGCTCTTCAAGCAGGTCGAGCGTCATGGGCGGCACCATCAGCGCGCGGCCGGGACCGTCGATCAATGCGCCCTCGGCTTGCAGCCGCGTGAGCGCCGCGCGCACCGGCATGGTCGAGGAACCGACTGCTTCGGCCACCCCGCGCAAGCTCAGCGCCTGACCAGGGGCGAAGCGCCCCGTCATGATCGCCTCGCGTAACTGCGCGTAGACGCGGCCCGCCATGGTCTCGCGCCCCACCAGCTCGAGCGGCAGCGCATCCGCGGTCGTTTCACGTGGTGTCAATTCAACAACTCCTTACGAGATATGTGACCTGTGATCACACGGCAAGAAGAAGTTTGGTGCGCCTGCGGGTCTTAGTCAACCTCGACTTACTAGGGGAAAACGCGAAGAGTGTGGGGACACGTGTGTGACGTCTGCGCCTTGCTCGCGTCGCATGCGTGGAGTGGCAGCGCCATGACATCCGCCACGTCGAAACCATGGTCGTGACGTCGCGGGTGAAGGAGGATAGCGTTGCCGCTTGGGGATTTGACCTGCTTGGCGCATTGGGGGCGGTTGAGCACGTCCCCTTATAGTCCGACAGCAGCCGGATTCATCTCTATGTGCAAAACCACAAGCCATAACTTCGGACAGTCCGGAGCGATTTTAAGCGCCGGGTTGGTCTTGTCCACGGGCGTAATACACCCCTTCTCGCGCGCCAGCAAATACGCCCGCCGTGCATCTCCCTGCAGCCACATGCTAACCAGGCCGCACGTCAGGAAACTGAATACCGTTGTTATAAGAGTCGGCGCACTCGGGTCCAACTGCTGAACCACATAAGCGAATGCAGTAGTCAGCACCTGGTTCGCCACGATCGCGACACAGATCACCTTCGCCATGCCCCTGATTCGCATAGCCGTATGAAGCTTCAACACAATTTTGTACTCTTGACTGAACGCTAGCAAATGTTGAATCGTTAATCGCCATAACCGCTGGCACCACTAGTGAATCATCGTCACCGGCGTTTGCGTGCTCCGCCATAACCTGGTCATCACCCACCATCGCCTCATGAATCCCAGGTGGCTACCGTCGACCAGGACAATATCCGAGCGTTTTTCAGCCGCACGCGCAGCGATGGTTCCCGCCACCGGCCCAAATACACGCGACCAGTGATACGGAACCCCCGCATCTTCCAGAATGGCGCGAGTCTGAACCAGCGCACTCAACATCGCGCGCTTTTCCTGCAAGCGCAGCTTGCCGCGAGAATGAAACGCACTCGCCCGCCCCTGGTCCGGAGGCTCCAGCACCTCCATCAACTCGACCTCGGACACGCAGTGCTCGGCAAAAAGAAATGCAGCATGCCGCGCGGCCTGAAGCGCGCCATCCTTGTTTATCACCGGTATGAGCACCCGTAACATAAGCTTCCCCGATTCATCAATGACTACAACTTGATTACAGCAGACGCAACGTTAACCGTGAGCAGAGTTTCGGGCATATTGCGTAAAAATTGTGTCAAGGCGACCTGACCAGCTCGACCTTGACGGCATCTTCCGGGGACGTGTGCAAGCTGGCCGAGAACTGCCGCATGTGAAAAGCCACGCGTTGCGCGTAACCTTTGCCGCCGCCGCTGTATCGTTTGAGCGCCGCACCGAGGTCGCCGCCCGACGCGTCAAGATACTCACGCAGGATTGAAGATCCTATCCGCACGTTCTCAGCGGGCTCCGTCAGATCCTTGCCCGATGCCACCACCTGCGGATGGGCAGTCGGCAGGATCTGCATGAGCCCTTCTGCACCGGCGACGCTGACCGCCTGCCGGTCGAACCCCGACTCGGTCGCAATCACCGCAAGCAAGAGCACCGGAGACACTGCATATTCGTTTGCCGCGCTGAGCACCGCTTGCGCAATCAGCGTCGCCTCCCGCCGGGCCACTCGAAACTGCTGCCATAACACCGCGGCTACGTTCGCGACCTGCGGCGATTCGCTGGGTGCGGATTCGATACTTGTTGTTATCTGCTCGCCGGGCGCAGGCTGCTCGTTGGTTGCATAGGCCGTGCTTGCGGCCATGATCGAAAGCGCACAGAGGGCAAATTTCGCGCGCAACCGTCGCTTTGATCCACTTAGTACGCGTGCCGCCAGTACCTGGTTTTCATGCATTACGGTCTCTTGTCGTTAGCGTCCGGAAAGGCTACCCCGCCCGGCGTATCGATCGGGATAAAAGCTGACCGTGCGGTATTAACAACGCGTCAAGAAGGCTTGAGTTCATCGTCGAATTGACGAAACGTATACGCTCGCAGACGCCCTTTAAACGTGGGCAAAACGCGAGAAGAGCGACACTCGATGTCTCTATCAACAGAGACAAAAACATGCACGCCCTGACGTTCTGGAAACGCGCGGCCAAACACGACAAGCCGGAACATGAAGCAACGCAATCGAGCATCGCAGGACGGCAAGCGCGCCGGCGAACGCTGCTTGCGGTGTCGTTGGGCGGTACTGTTGCTGCCGCAGTCGCAATAACATTGGGGCTGCCTGCGACGAGCCTTGCTGTTTATATCGCCGCTACGTTGCCGTTTGCGCTTTTTCCATAAGGGGGATGGTTTTCATTCGCACTCGGGGTTGGCCGGGGTCTGCTGGCGCTCGTGGGGCGGGATTGGTGCCGGTCCCACAAGCACCGACAACCCCAAACCACCCCCGAGTGCGAACGAAAACCCCGCCCTACTGCGCACCCACGAGCCTGTAACCCACCCCAGTCTCGGTAACGATATGAACCGGCTGCGTCGGATCAAGCTCAAGCTTGTGGCGAAGGTGCCCCATATAGACGCGCAAATAATGCTGGTTCTCGACGTAGGCCGGCCCCCACACTTCGCGCAGCAATTGCTGATGCGTAATGACTCGTCCGGCATGGCGCACCAGCGTAGTTAGCAGCCGATACTCGATCGGCGTGAGATGAATCGCCGCTCCGTCGCGCGTGACACGCCTCTCCGACAGATCAACCGCGACAGGGCCAAACCGTACCAGCGGCGTCTCCTGTTGCCCGCCACGATTACGCCGTCTGAGCTGCGCACGAATTCGCGCGAGCAGCTCCGACACACCGAAAGGCTTGGTGAGATAGTCGTCCGCGCCCGCATCCAGCGCTGCAACCTTGGCATCTTCGTGGGTCCGCGCGGAGAGCACGATCACCGGCTGCTCGGTCCAGGTGCGCAGTTCACGAATGACATCGATGCCGTCGGTGTCCGGCAAGCCAAGGTCAATGACAATGAGATCGGGCAAACGAAAAGCGGCTTCACGCAAGCCCTGTTGTCCTGTTTCCGCCTCAAACACGGTCATGCCCTGCGCTTCCAGCGTGCTCCGTACGAAACGGCGGATCTGCTTGTCGTCTTCAATGACAACAACGGTCAAAGTGGGCTCACTCATGGAGTATCCGATTCCGCGGCAGCTTCGGGCCCCTCGCCGCTCTCCTCAGGAAGCGCCTCGAAAGGCGGCGTCTGATTGGCCGGCAGCGTGAACCAAAACCGCGCGCCCAATACCTTTCCCTGACCGTCTTCTCTATTCTCTGCGCCAATCTTTCCGCCATGCGCCTCTACGATCGCCCGGCAGATTGCGAGGCCCAGGCCGATCCCGGGTTTCGCGGATTCCTTCTCGCCACGCGTGAATTTATCGAAGAGCGTTTGTTGTATTCCCGGAGCCAGGCCCGGCCCGTTGTCGTCCACGCAGACCCGGACATAACGTTCGCCGGCTTGCTGTTCGACGGCAGCATGGATTGACAGCGCCGAGTCTCGCGGCGTGTATTTCGCTGCGTTCTCGAACAAGTTGGCGAGCAGCCGCTCCATCAGTACGGCATCAAGTTGTATCAGCGGAAGGTCGGGCGGAACACGAACCTGCACTGGGCGCCCGGCCAGCGTACGGCGACACACCGCCAGAGCCGCGCCGACCACTTCCTCCAGCATCAGCCACTGCCGGTTCAGACGGATGCTCCCCGCCTGAAGCCGGGCCATGTCGAGCAGATTGGTCACGAGCCCGCTCATGCGCAACGCTTCCTCGTGGATCGCGTGAACCAGCTCGCGCGCACTGTCGGCGGACCCGTTGGGAAGACGCTGCTGCTCCTCCAGCACCGACGCGAATCCCACAATCGAGGTCAGCGGCGTGCGCAAGTCGTGCGAGATCGCCGAGAGCAGCGAGTTGCGCATGCGCTCCGACTCCATGTTGACCAACGCGTCCTGCGCGATTTCAACGTAGTGGACACGTTCGAGCGCAAGTGCGATCTGCGAAGCAAACGTATCGATCATGCGTTGCTGTTCCGGTACCGCAAGCTCGGCGGCGTTACCGGTGATGAGGGCGAGGACGCCTCGCGTACGCATCGGCGCCTTGAGCGGCAGATACAGCGCATTGCTGGCCGGCAGTGTGTCCGTTCCGCGCCCTGCAGGCTTCTGCTGGTCATACACCCATTGCGCGATGTCAAGGTCGAGATCGGCCGCGTCGAGCGTGACCTGCGGATTCGGATCGTCGACTTTCTGCCGGACCTTTTCCGAGCTGTCGGGAAGCAGGATGGCAACCTTGGCCTGGAAGATTTCCCCCACGTGCCGCGTACCGATTTCAATGATCTGCTCGGTCATCAACGCGCCGCCCAGTTCGCGAGTCATGGCGTACATGGCGCCCGTGCGCCGCTCGCGCAACGAGGCTACCCGCGCCTGACGCCGAAGATTCGAGGTCAGATGACTGATCGTCAGAGACGTCAACAGCATGACAAAGAAGGTCAGAAGGTACTGCGTGTCCGAGACGGAAAACGAGAGTTGCGGTGGCACGAAGAAGAAATCAAATGCCGCGACGCTCAGGAATGAAAGTAGTACACCGGGGCCCCGTCCAAGTCGAACCGCGGCGAAGACGACACCCAGCAGATACAACATCACGAGATTCGTGAGGTCGATGTGGCGGGACAGCAGGCCCGCTAGTGCGGTAATCGCAACGCCAATAGCAGTCGCATAAACGTATGCGTTGGGCGAGGATCGCGTTTCATTGCGGACCCCGGCGAACATCGGAATGCTTGCGTGGCGCTCGCGCACTTCCTTTGCCGCTTTCACGCCCACGAGCGTCACGTCGATATCGTGCGCATACTGCACCAGCGCTTCTGCAACAGGCTGGTCAAGAAAACGACGCCAGCCGGACGCGTCCGACGCGCCCGCAACGATCTTCGACACATTGCGCATGCGCGCGTACGCGACCAGCGTGGCAGCCGCGTCGGCGCCATCGAGGGTCACGGTTTCCGCGCCCAGCTCGGACGCCAGCTTGAGTGCGTCCAGCGTACGTTTGCGCCATACGTCAGGCAGGCGCTGCAGCTTGGGTGTTTCAACATATACGGCCAACCAGTCCGCCTTGAGGCTCGCAGCCAGGCGCGCGGCCGAGCGAACCAGCGTGGCGCTTTCTGGCCCCGGGCCAATGCATGCGATGAGCCGCTCACGTGCCTGCCAGATCCTGCTGATCGACTGATCAGCGCGATACTCGCGCATCTGCGCGTCCACGCGGTCAGCCGTTCGACGCAGCGCCAGTTCGCGCAAGGCAATCAGGTTGCCTTTACGAAAAAAATTCTTTACCGCGTTTGCCGCTTGCTGCGGCATGTAAACCTTTCCATCCCTCAAGCGGTCGAGCAACTCTTCGGCTGGCAGGTCGACGAGCGTGACTTCATCGGCGAGATCGAACACGCGGTCCGGCACGGTTTCCCATACGCGGATACCCGTGATCTGCCCGACGATATCGTTCAGGCTCTCCAGATGCTGGACGTTGACCGTGGTGTACACGTCGATGCTCGCGTCGAGCAACTCGTACACGTCCTGCCACCGTTTCAGGTGACGAGCGCCGTGCACGTTCGAATGCGCCAGTTCATCCACGAGTATCAGTTGCGGCTTGCGCTCAAGCGCGGCGTCGAGGTCAAATTCGGGCAGTTGCCGGCCACGGTACTCGTAGTGCGTCAGCGGTATCGCATCCAGCCCTTCGACCAGTGCCAGCGTCTCCTTGCGGCCATGCGTCTCGACAATCCCGACGACCGTGTCCACACCGTCGTCCCGCCGCCGGTGCCCGGCTTGCAGCATGGCATAGGTCTTCCCGACACCAGCCGATGCACCGAAGAAGATCTTCAACTTGCCACGCTGCTTTTTCTCTTCGTCGCGCTGGATCTTGTCGAGCAGCTCGTCGGGATCGGGACGGTCCATCAGCTGGCGGGCTTCAGTTCGTCAAGCGCGAGGTTCAGCTTCAGCACGTTCACACGCGCTTCGCCAAGGATGCCGAACTGGCGCCCGCTCGTCGCGCGTTGAACCAGCGCGTCGACGTCGTTGTGCGACAGCTTGCGTGCCTTCGCGACGCGGTCGATCTGATAGGCGGCCGCAGCAGGGCTGATCTCGGGATCGAGACCGCTGCCTGACGACGTCACGAGGTCGACCGGGATCGGCGCTGTATTCGTCGGGTCCGCATCGTGCAGCGCACTGATGCGTCCTTTCACTTCATCCGCAAGCGCCGGATTCGTCGGGCCGAGGTTCGAAGCGCTCGAGCCTTGGGGGTTATACGGGTTCGGCGACGTGGCAGATATGCGGCCCCAGAAATAACCCGGTGCATCGAATTGCTGACCGAGCAATTCGGAGCCAACCGGCTTGCCGTTTTTCTCGATCAGGCTGCCGTTTGCCTGGCTGGGGAAAGCAGCATGCGCGACCGCGGTGACCACGACCGGATACACAACCCCGGTCACCACAGTCAATGCCGCGAACAACACGAGCACAGGACGAAAGATTTTTGTCATGACTATTAACCCTGGTAAATTGAAACGAGGACCATCGTGCAGAAAAGAGGCCGGGTATATAAAGCTTGCGTACTACCCGGCCAAAGCCCTGCTCGGATCAGGCCCAGCCAAACGCAGTCAGAATCATGTCAATGAGCTTGATGAACGGGAACGGCAGCAAGATACCGCCGAGGCCATACACCAGCAGATTGCGGCGCAGGAGCGAAGCCGCGCCCAGCGGCCGGTATTTCACGCCCTTCAGCGCCAGCGGAATCAGCACCACGATGATCAGCGCGTTAAAAATCACGGCGGACAAGATGGCAGACGTCGGCGATGTCAGATGCATGACGTCGAGCACGCGCAATTGCGGATAAGTAGACGCAAACGCGGCCGGAATAATGGCGAAGTACTTGGCCACGTCGTTGGCGATCGAGAACGTCGTCAGCGAGCCGCGCGTCATCAGCATCTGCTTGCCGATCTCCACAATCTCGATCAGCTTGGTCGGATTCGAATCGAGGTCGACCATGTTGCCGGCTTCCTTCGCCGCCTGCGTGCCCGTGTTCATTGCCACGGCGACGTCGGCCTGCGCAAGCGCCGGTGCGTCGTTGGTGCCGTCGCCGGTCATCGCGACCAGCCGTCCTTCAGCCTGATAACCACGGATAGTAGCGAGCTTCGCTTCCGGTGTCGCTTCCGCGAGGAAGTCGTCCACGCCCGCTTCGGCTGCAATCGCTGCAGCGGTCAAGCGGTTATCGCCCGTCACCATCACGGTCTTGATACCCATCTTGCGCAACTCGGCAAAGCGCTCCTTGATGCCGCCCTTGACGATGTCCTTCAGCTCGATCACACCCAGGACACGCGCACCATCTTCGCGCCGGTCGGCAACGACCAGCGGCGTGCTGCCGCGACGCGCGATTTCATCGACCGCATTCGATACTTCCTGCGGATAACGGCCGCCATTACGTTCGACATAGGCCTTGACCGACTCGGCCGCACCCTTGCGAATCTCACGATCAGGCAAGTCGACGCCGCTCATGCGCGTCTGTGCGGTGAAGCTCAGGAATGTAGCGTGCAGCGACGCCATTTCCCGCTGACGTATGTTGAAGCGTTCTTTCGCGAGCACGACGATACTGCGTCCCTCAGGAGTCTCGTCAGCAAGCGACGCAAGCTGCGCCGCATCGGCGAGATCGTGCTCGGAGATGCCGGGAGCGGACACGAAGCTCGAAGCTTGTCGGTTGCCGAACGTGATCGTGCCGGTCTTGTCGAGCAACAGCACGTCGACGTCACCTGCCGCTTCAACTGCGCGGCCTGAGGTCGCGATCACGTTCGCCTGCATCATGCGGCTCATGCCGGCCACACCAATGGCAGACAACAGACCGCCAATCGTGGTCGGGATCAGGCAGACCAGCAAGGCGGCCAGCGCGGTGATCGTCACCACGTGACCGGCTTTCACTGCGCTGACCGAGAAGATCGAGAACGGCAGCAGCGTCGCGGTGGCGAACAACAGCACCAGGCTGAGCGCAACCAGCAAGATCGTCAGGGCGATTTCGTTAGGCGTCTTTTGACGCTTGGCGCCTTCGACCATCGCGATCATGCGGTCGAGAAACGCCTCGCCCGGGTTGACCGTCACACGCACTACGATCCAGTCCGACAGCACACGGGTACCACCCGTCACCGCCGTAAAGTCGCCGCCCGATTCGCGGATCACCGGCGCTGATTCACCCGTGATCGCCGACTCGTCGACAGAAGCAACACCGTCGATCACTTCACCGTCGGCCGGAATCACGTCGCCCGTTTCCACGAGGACGATATCGTTCTTGCGCAGCTCCGTTGCGGTCGTGATGCGGATGGACCCCTTCGGATTCGGCGTTTCGAGCTTCTTCGCCATCACATCGCGCTTGGCGCTGCGCAGTGACGCGGCCTGGGCTTTAGAGCGCCCTTCGGCCAGTGCTTCGGCGAAGTTCGCAAACAGCACCGTGAACCACAGCCACAGCGAGACCGCGAGAATAAAGCCTGCCGGTGCCTCAGCCTGCCCCGAGAGCGCCGCGACCCACAACACCGAGGTCAGGATGCTCCCGACGTAGACGCAGAACATCACCGGGTTGCGCAACTGCGTACGCGGGTTCAGTTTCCTGAACGAGTCCGCAATCGCAGGCATCACGATCACCGGGTCGAACATCGAACGAGCTGCCGAGCGTGAATGGCTACTCGGCTCCGGATTTTTCTCCGGTGCCTTGTTCGGCGTTTTCACTGGCGGTTTGACAATTGTGTTCATACTTTCCTCTGTATCAGTGACCGCTTATTTGCCCGAGAGCATCATCAGATGCTCGACCACGGGGCCCAGCGCGAGCGCGGGTACGTAGGTCAATGCACCGACCAGCACGACTGTGCCGAGCAACAACACGACGAACAGCGGACCATGGGTCGGCAAGCTGCCGGCCGTAGTGGCAATACGCTTTTTAGCGGCAAGCGCACCGGCAATGGCCAGCACCGGGATGATCGAACCAAAGCGGCCGAACCACATGGCAATGCCGGTCGTGATGTTGTAGAACGGCGTGCTTACCGTGAGGCCAGCGAAGGCGCTGCCGTTGTTATTCGCAGCGGAGCTATAGGCGTAGAGAATCTCGGAGAATCCATGCGGCCCGGGGTTCGCTATGCCCGCTTGACCCGCTGTCGTCAGCACGCCAATCGACGCACCAAGCAGCACCAGGAACGGCGTCAGCAACACCACGATAGCCACCATCTTCATCTCGTACGATTCGATCTTCTTGCCGATGTATTCAGGCGTACGGCCGATCATCAGGCCGGCGACGAACACCGCGAGCATGGCGAAGACAAGCATCCCGTATAAGCCCGAACCCACGCCGCCGAAAATCACTTCGCCGAGCTGGATCAACAACAGCGGTACGAAGCCGCCCATTGGCGTCAGCGAGTCGTGCGCGTTGTTCACAGCACCGCACGAAGCAGCCGTGGTCGCAACCGTGAAGATGCCCGACTGCGCAATACCGAAGCGAACTTCCTTGCCCTCGGCGTTGCCGCCTGCCTGCATGGCGGACGCGCTCTGGTCAACGTGCAGCGAGGTGAACAGCGGATTGCCGGCCTGCTCGAACGAAATCTCGCCCCAGCATGCAATGGCAAAGGCGATGGTCATCGCTGCGAGGATCGCGTAGCCCTGCCGTTTATCGCCCACCATGCGCCCGAACACGACACACAACGCTGCCGGAATGACGAGCATTGCAATCATCTGGACGAAGTTGGAGAACGGCGTCGGGTTTTCGTACGGATGCGCGGAGTTGGCGTTAAAGAAGCCGCCGCCATTCGTGCCGAGCATCTTGATCGCTTCTTGCGAAGCAACCGGACCCATTGCGATCGTCTGCTTGTCGGCCTTGTTGTCCACCATCACCGGATTGCCCTTGGCATCCTTGACCGGATTGCCCTGTGCATCAGTCTTCGGCGTCTGGAAGACCGTCGTCTGAAGCGTGGCGACATCCTGGTATGCCTCGAAGTTCTGGATCGCGCCCTGACTCACGAACACCAGCGCGATAACCGTGGCGATTGGCGCAAGGATGTACAGCGTGATGCGGGTCAGGTCGACCCAGAAGTTACCGATGGTCGAAGCGGTATGACGCGCGAAGCCGCGAACCAGCGCAACGACAACGGCAATACCCGTCGCGGCAGAGAAAAAGTTCTGCACGGTCAGGCCAACCATCTGCGACAGGTAGCTCGCGGTCGACTCAGGCGTGTAGTCTTGCCAGTTCGTGTTGGTCACGAAACTGACTGCCGTGTTGAACGCGGCGTCCGGGGTCATCGGACCGAAGCTTTGCGGGTTGGACGGCAACCACTGCTGCAAGCGCATGAATCCGAAGACGACCAGCACGCCGAGCGCATTGAAGGCGAGCACGGCAAATGCGTAGTGCTTCCACGACATTTCCGCCTTGTCGTCGACGCCGGCGAGTTTGTACAAAAGCGCTTCGACCGGGCGGCCGATGCGTCGGACGACTACTGACGAGCCATCGAGCACGGACGTCATATACCGGCCGAGCGGATTCGCAAGCGCGATCAGCACGACGATATACAGGCCCGTTTGAAACAGCGTATTGGCGTTCATTCCAGATCCTCCGCACGCAATAGTGCGTACACGAGGTACACGAATAACAGCAGTGTCGAAGCACCTGCCAGGATGAGCATCCAGGTGGTCATGGGCGACCTCCCGGGGCGCGACGCAATTTGTCGCATCCGATGGTCAGGGCCGCAGTCACTGCCCAGAAGGCGATGATGCCGGCGATATATAGCAGGTCCATTGTTTTGATCTCCCGTAGCGGATTTGGACGTGCTGAAGGTTAATTGATCGCGCGTAAACGGCCGGAAAAGAGAACGAGCGGGGGTATAAAAAAAGTGTAAAAACGCGGGCGGAGTTTGGCGCCGGGGGGGCGTGAAACGGCGCCGAGCAACGCTGGAGAAGGGATGGGGCGGCAGCCTTGTGAGCCAAGGCATTGGAGGTGAAGGCGCCCGGTATAAGAGAAATCAGGCGTGTCAACACGCGGTAATGGCAATCAGACGATCGCCGTTACCCCGGAGTGGTTAAGCAAGTCTATTTTCGTTAACGGGCGGCACCGGTCGGGGCTGCGTCCCGCGCCCTGCCCGACCCCGGTGCTCGCAGCCTGCCTAAGCCGCCTACCCGCCCGCTCCAATCACGCAGAAGCCACACGGCGCAGGCGCCGTGCAATCCGTCCGAACGCGTAAAACTGCTGTGCCCACACTCCGTGTCCATAGTTGCGCGCAAAACCTTCCGGCACGGGCAACTGGTCTCGAATGCCGGTCGGCTCGACCAAACGATTCCACGCCGCGGTCTTGAACAACATATCCCACCACGGAAACAGGACGCCGAAGTTGCAGCCATAACGCGTGCCTTCGTGACCATAGCCAATCGCGTGATGGCGCCGATGGAACGTCGGGCTCACCAGCAGCCGATCAAGGAATGGAACAACCGGCAAGTGCGCGTTCACGTGCTGGATGCTTTGCAGCACGTTGCTGAGCGCGACCAGCACCACGAACTGCGATGGCTGGACGCCGATAAAAAGCGAAAGCGCCGCGAAGAATGCTGCCTGGATGATGTCATCGAGAAAGTGATTCCGGTCGTCGGCCCAGAGCGACATCTGCTGTTGACTATGGTGAACGGCATGAAGCTCCCACCAGACGCCGAAGCGATGTTGCCAGCGGTGATACCAGTAACCCGCGAAATCCAGGATCACCAGATAGATCAGGAACGACACGACCGGTTGATCCGTCACGCCAGGCCAGATGCTGTCGACGTCGATGTTCGGTATGTCGTAGATCGCAATCAGGCTCTGCCAGTGATTGAACAAAGGCTGCAGGAGAAAGAAGAACGTCAGGTTAATGAGGCCTAGCTTGGCGATCCAGGTATAGAAGACGTCAGAACGAACCGCCTTTCTGTCCTGCCATGTTTCGATCGGCCGCAGCGCCTCCAGCGGGCGCAGGATCGCGAAGGTGGCCAGGATCTCCAGCACCCCGATGATCACCCAGTAGAGCGCATCGTAGGTATCTTCGTCGTACCCCATCAAGCCGACCTTGAAGAAGATCGGCTGGACGACGTCGACGTATAACAGGGTCTGCAAGGTAGAGACCACGTTGTCGAGCTGCGCGACGATTTCAGTAATCATAGAGGTCCTCTTGCACTACCAGAAAATGAACCGAGGGGAATTAAAGAGCCGCGCATGTCAATCCGGATTCGGTGCGTACACAGGTGCCCGATCCGCAAAATAAAGCCCGTGCGGAGAACGTCCGACCACGATCGTGTCGATTAGTTTGCGGCTGGCAAGATCGATCACGCCGACATGCCGCGCGAACCGGAACGTCACCCAAAGGGTCTTGCGATCGGCAGACAGCTCCATGTCGTCGGGTCCCGGCAATAAGCCCGTGATATCGCCGACCTTCTGCAGCGTCGTGTAGTCCAGGATGCTAATCGTGCTGACCACGCGATTGGTCACCGCAACATGTTTGCCGTCGTCGAGATTGCGAAAGTTGTGTGCGCCTTTGCCAGTCTGAATGCGCTTTATGACTTGCTGCTTATGCCAGTCGACCACGGCAACGTCATCCTCGCCGGTCATGCCGACCAGCAATTCCCGGTCGCCCGGCGTCATCCAGAGACCGGCCGGCGTATTTCCGACCGGCATCTTCCACTTTACCGTTTGAGTAGCCAGATCGATTGCGGCGAGTTCGCCCGAATCCTGCAACGTGACGAATACCGTGCTCGCGTCAGAAGAAAACGTCATGTGGCTAGGGGTTTTCCCGAGCGGAACACGCTTCGCGAGCGTGAGGTCGTGGCCGTCGTATTTATAGATATCGACCCGGTCCAGCCGCAAACCGGCGGTGACGAACCATTTGTGGTCGGGAGAAAAACCGAGCTGGTACGGATCTTCAATGTTTTCCATCCGCTTTTGTACCTTGCCGCTGCGCGGATCGACAAAGATCAGATCATTCGACACCGAGTCGGCGACAATAAGCGAACTGCCGTCCGGCGTAATCATTAGGTGATGGGGTTCTTTACCTGTCGGTTCAGTAGCCAGGACCTGTCGTTTTGCTTCATCAATTAACGTTAGTTGCGCCTCGCCGGAATCCAGCACGATGACTTTCGGCGCGGCCGGAGTATCTGCTAAAGCAAGGTGTTGGAAAAGCAGGCTGACGACCGCCGCCACCGAAAGGTTTCTGATTGCAGTGCTAAGCATATTGAAAGAAATGACAACGAGGAAGCCCGGAAAGGCCAAAACTGTGCTTTGATAGCTGAACGCGCTGGTTTGAAACCGACAAAAAGCTATCGAAACACTGCATGTAATGCCGCCGTGGCGAGCGCCAAGCCCGTCGCCACGAAACGAACCTTATCTCTAACGTATCGAATCAAGCAATGGATGACCGAGTCCGCGCTGAAACTAGCCGATCGATGAGCGACAGTACGACCCTGGCCATGCGCGATGTGCTGGAAGGCCGCCGCACGGGCTGGTCCGTGCTCCTGCCCTTTGCCGGGCCGGCGGTCGTGGTCTCCGTCGCTTATATGGATCCGGGAAATTTCGCGACCAATATCCAGGCCGGCGCGCGATACGGGTATGGATTATTGTGGGTTGTGCTGCTGGCGAACGTCATTGCCATGTTATTTCAGGCACTTTCCGCAAAACTGGGAATCGTCACCGGACGGAATCTGGCCGAGCTATGCCGGGATTACTTACCGACACCGCTCGTTTATGTGATGTGGGCCGTAAGCGAAGTCGCGGCCATGGCCACCGATCTGGCCGAATTCCTGGGTGGCGCGATCGGGCTTAGCCTGCTATTTCACATGCCGTTGCTGATCGGCATGATCGTCACGGCAGTCATAACCTATGGCTTATTGTTCTTCGAGAAAGCGGGATACCGGCCGCTGGAGTTGATCATCGGCGCGCTGGTCGGCATTATCGGCTTGTCTTATCTGGCGGAACTTTTTATTGCGCCCGTCACCTGGTCCCAGGTCGGGCTGCATATGTTCAAACCCGAACTGCCTGACGCGCAAGCCGTGACCATCGCCGTGGGCATTATCGGCGCGACAGTCATGCCGCACGCGCTGTTTCTTCATTCCGGGCTCACCCAGGGCCGCCTGCCTCCCCAGACCGAAGCCGAACGCAAAAGGCTGCTCACGTTCTCAAACGTGGAAGTGATCATTGCACTGACTATTGCAGGCATGATCAACATGGCGATGGTGATCATGGCATCCGGCGCTTTTCACTCAGGTCATCCGGAAGTGGCCGAGATCGAAACCGCCTATCACACGCTTGCGCCGCTGCTTGGTATCGCCGCTGCGGGCATTTTTCTCTTGTCGCTGATCGCGTCGGGCATTTCAAGTTCGGTCGTGGGAACTATGGCCGGTCAAATGATCATGCAAGGGTTCGTCGGATTCCGCATTCCGCTATGGTTGCGTCGCGCGATCACGATGGTCCCTAGCTTCATCGTGGTCTGGCTCGGCGTGAACGCAACGCAAGCGCTGATCATGAGCCAGGTCGTGCTGAGTCTCGCGTTGCCGTTTCCCATGGCAGCACTCGTCTGGTTCACGTGCAGGACGGAGGTTATGGGTTCGTACAAGAACCGGACGCTGATTAAATTCGCGGCCATCTTCGCGGCCGTTGCCGTGCTGTCGCTCAACGCGGTCCTGTTGCTGCAGACGTTCGGGGTCGATATTCCTGGTCTTCCGAGCGCTTGACGCCTCGTCCGCCGCACTACACGCCCCGCTTATCTCTGCCCCACGCCCTTAAAGAACGTATAGCAGAACACTCCGTCTGCCTGCGTGGTTCGATAAAGGTCCCTGATGCCGTCATCGAAATCTTCCGGCTTGATCAGGCCGGCCGATATTGCTGGCGCGCGAACGCCCTCGATCATCGCCGTGAATGTCTTCCTCGTGAATCCATCAACCAGATCAGGCCGGCTCGAGTCCGCGTACACCATGCGAGGCGACACGCGAACCTTATCGAAGCCAGTCGCGGTCATTAGCGGATATAACTGCCTGCCGATAAGCGCATTGCCTCCTGCTCGTTGCTGTAACGTGATCTGGCATTGAATGGCCGCCCGCGCTGCATGACTGTCCGGATGAAAATATGTCGAGCCGTGATCCCCTTCAATGACCGTGATCGTTCCACCCGGTTTGAGCAAACGCTTGAGCAACGTAAGCGCCTCGATGGGCCGCGCGAGATGCTCCAGCACGAAGCAAACAAAAACGTGATCGAAACAACCGGCGTTGAACGGTAGCGAAAATATATCGGCCTGCTGGAACGTCACGTTAGTAAGGCCCGCTGCATTGATTTTTTGCCGGGCTGCGTCGATTGATTCCGGGCGAATATCGATCGAGGTGAATCGTGCATCCGGGCTGCGCTGAGCCAGCGTAACCGTCTGCGCGCCGACGCCGCAGCCCGCCTCCAGCACCGTGTGGCCGGCAGGATAAAGCGTGTCGAAATGCAGCAGGTCAGTCAGGGTCCGCGCCTGGTTTTGCAGGCGCTCGTTCTCGTGCGATTGATAACCGTGTACATACGCGTCCATGAATCCAGACCTCCTTCGAGTAGGTGGCCCAGTGTCGCTGTTCACTCCCGCGCTCGTCTTGAACGTTATTGCAACGCGCGCACGGCGGCTTTCTGCCAGGCACCGGGCGTGAACCCGAACTGACGAACGAAAAGCCGCGTCATGTGGCTTTGATCAGCGAAACCACAAGCCGCTGCCGCTTGTACCAGGCTTAGCCCTTCGCGAATGAGGCTTCGAGCTCGCTCGGCGCGCTGATGCAACAGCCAGGAATGCGGCGGCACACCATAGATCTTTTCGAAGCGGCGCAGGACTTGATATTTGCTTAAGCCCGCCATCGCGGCCAGTTCGCTTAGCGTCGGCGGATTCAGCAAGTCATCGCCAAGCCGTTCGCGAACCTGCCTCAGGTCCCCGCCAATCTCGCGAACGGGTGGAACAGTGGAGTGGACATTCAACAAAAGCGCGCAGGTCTGGACCAGGGACTCTTCACACGCGAGGACATTGGCGCTGGTCGACTGTCGCTCAGCGCCGCAGTTCTCGACGCGCCGAAACAGTTCCCGCAGCGCAGCACTGAGTCGCGGGTCTTCTATAACAGGACGCGTGAGCGCCACATCAGAAGCGGCGCGAGACTGAGGATCGCCCAGCATGGAAGCAATCACCCCGGGCTCCAGATACACCATGCGCCAGCGACGCGAAGCACCGCCAATCGGGCGGCCGTCATGCACCTCTCCGGGATTGGTCGTGATCAGGTTACCGGCATATGCCTCCACCTGCCCCTGACCGCTGGCGGAGCTTTGCGCGCCGTTTTCCAGGAGGCCGAGGCCGAAGGTTGCATGCCAGTGTTTGCCGTAGTGACGAGCACTGTCGATGTCCGTGCAATAGACATCCGCCCAGGGCGAGCCGAACACTCGACAGCAGTGACTTGGAGTTGCCTTCATGTCCTGGAGACTATCGCAAGTTGAATCGCGCGGTGAATCAGAGCCATGATTATCCGGCTGTTTCCAAGATCAAGCAGGTCGACTTCACGGACCCGTCGAAAGGCCGGCCAGCTAAATATCTAAAGAGCGCGCGAAAGTCGGGTTAGCGTATTAACGGGCCGCCAGCCAGCCTTTTGCCAAAAGGCCTTACCGGCCTCGTTATCAACGACAACATCAAGATGTACCCATCCCAACTGGTGTTCCCGCAAACCATCGAGACACCTGTCGATCATCGCCCGGGCAAGCCCTTGACCGCGCGAAGCCGGAGCAACCGCGACATGCTGGAGGAATCCACGGCGTCCATCGTGGCTAGCGAGAGCGCAGCCTACGAGGTTATCGTCATCAAAGGCGACAACGCTCAGGCCCGGGTTTCTGGCAAGTAATCGTTCGATCCCGTCCCGGCTGTCGGTAACGGGGCGAATATCGACGCCTGGCGTACTCCGCCAGAGCGCAATAACGGCCTCATAGTCGGCCAGCACCATTTCTCGAATCTGCACGCCCATCGTCAATCCTGTGAATAGCTATTGTTAAACGTTCGGCATTGCGGCCTGGCAGCAGTTGAAAAGACGGCAATGGTCCAGCCAGTAACTCCGATTACCAATGTCCAAAGCCGGGCTGAAACGCCCCGCCTTGCGTGAGCGAGATTCTACAGAATGTAGACTTACAACGGACCTCTGCGCACAGCCAAGTGTGTAAGGAGCATCGTAAGCAAGAATGGGCGAGTCGCTATTGGATGCGTGGATCGAATGCCTCTTCCCGAGCTGGTGGATGCGAGCGCGTTCAAGATAGGACAGTTTTGGTACGCATGCGTGGTCAACTATGGATTGCGTAAAGGTCATCTTGGATTAGTCGCCAAGGCGCGCACAAACGCGACTATAGGTTTTAGTAACGCTACCAACGGTTCTTTTAACACCGAGTTTACGCGTACTCCAATAGCATTTGCCCCAGTCATCCTTTAGGCCCCCGGCCTCTCATGCTCCGCTCCTGTTCCTGTGAACCGCCTCAAGCCCATACGACTTAGTCGACGGTACTTCACACGGCCCTAAGCGATATCGCGTCATCGCATCCAGCTTGATCCATGCGTGAGCGGCTTCGTGAAAGCAGACGGATAGCGACGCCTGAAAGTGATGAGATGCTTTTTTTGGCCCTTGCACTACCCCGGAGTTTAAGAAATGAAAAAGTCCCTCATGGTCGCTGCCTTGTCGTGCGCGTCCATTGTTTCCGCCCACGCCCAAAGCAGCGTCACGCTCTATGGCGTTATCGATACCGGCCTCATCTATAGCAACAATCAGGGCGGCCATAGCGCCTGGCAGGAAACCAGTGCCGCAACCGAAAATACCGTGTACGGATTGAAGGGTTCGGAAGACCTGGGCGGAGGTCTGCATGCCATTTTCAAACTCGAAAATGGGTTCAACCTGAATAACGGTACGTTGTTCAACTCCGGCGATGCATTCGGAGAGCAGGCGTACGTCGGCATACAAAGCGACAAGTTCGGCACGCTGCTGCTGGGCCGTCAATTCGATCCGGTCAATGACTACCTCGGGCCTTTGTCGGCTACAGGCAGCGGCTACGGCGGCAACCTGTCCGCGCATCCGTTCAACAACGATAACCTGGCCGCTGACTCCATGAGTCTTAACAATGCGGTCAAGTACACGAGTGTGTCGTATGCCGGCTTTACCTTCGGAGGCGCATACGCGTTCAGCAATAAAGCCAATGGATTCGCAGACAACCGGGCGTACGGGTTCGGCACCTCGTATTCGGCAGGTCCGCTGAACGTTGCAGCGGCGTATCTTCAGTTGAACAACGCTGGAGGCGGCATCCAGGCAACCAATCCAAACGGCGCAGTGGCACTCGGCGACGGCAGCGCCGACTTCGTCGCCAAGCGCCAACGTACCTGGGGTGTCGGCGGTAACTACGTCTTTGGCCCGGCCACGGTTGGCTTGCTGTGGACCCATTCGCAGATCGACAACATGGCCAGCGTGTTTGCAGGAGGCGCAGGAAATGTCCCGTTGGCCGGCCAGTTGCGGCTCGACAACTATGAAGTCAATGCCCGCTATGCTTTGACACCCGCGCTCAGCCTCGCAGCGGCCTATACGTTCACCGATGGGTCGTACAACAGCGGAGCGTCCAGATCGTCACCAAGGTGGCACGAAGGCACCTTGCAAACCGACTACGCTCTGAGCAAACGCACGGACTTCTATGTTGAAGGCGTCTATCAACATGTTGCCGGCGCTCAAGCAGGGACCGTACTGAGCGAGGCTACCATCAACACGCTGTCGCCCTCGTCGACCGGAAGCCAGCTCGCTGTGACCGTGGGTATCCGTCATCAGTTTTAAAACGCACGGGTAGTTGTGTTGTTGCACAGGCGGTGATCAAGGCCGCCTCGCGATGTCCGCGAGGCGGCCTTAAACACATGGACGAGCGGTGAACAGCAAGATACGAAAACACGAATTCCCGGAAGCGTAGGATTCCTTGTCTGTTGAAAACAGGAGAAATACCGGAACTATTCGACATTTACGCCGAATGTACGCAAACCTCTTCCGGCTTTACACCATTTTTATTCGCAACGTCCTATACCTTTAGTAAAACCTGCCAAGACAGGTTACAACACCGTCGCCACGCGACGGTGCGGGGTCTCGTCGTCTGTAAAAAACAGGGGCCGTCATGAACTTGTTTATCTGGTTACCGCTCGGATTCGTCCTTGGACTGGCCAGCCTCGCGCTCTGCCTCGCATTCGTCGACGCGTGCGACAGGATCTGAGGAGACCATCATGGCCTGGCTCGCTGCCGCGGTTGCCGCGTTGACCTTCATCTATCTTTTCGTCGCCCTCATCCGGCCCGAGTGGTTCTGACCGGCCCGTACCTGTACGGGTACCTGTAAAGCATCCTGTCGTCATTCCGGGTTAAAAGGGGAAGCTCATGTGGACCCTGCCGCTCATCATCCTCATCACGGCCATCGCCGTGTCCATTCCGCTTAGCCGCTACATGACCTGGGTCATGGACGGCCGCTACCGGGCACCTCGTCCCCTATGCTGGTTCGAGTCGAAGCTCGACAGCGGCCCTCAGGACTGGAAGCAGTACACGGTCGCGCTCCTTGTCTTCAACGCGGTGCTGTTCGCGTTCGGTTTCATCGTGCTGTCCCTGCAGCCGCTGATGCCGCTCAATCCGCTTGGCCGCGGCATGCTCGCGCCGTCGACCATCTTCAACACGGTCATTTCGTTCATGACCAACACGAACCTGCAGCACTATTCGGGCGACCAGCATTTTTCTAATTTCAGCCAGATCTTCTTTATCTTGCCGAACATGTTCCTGTCGGCATCGGTGGGACTGTGCGCGTTGACGGCCATCATCCGCGCGCTGCGCGGCGAGCAGCTGGTCGGCAATTTCTTCGTCGACATGTGGCGTGTCGTGGTCTACATGTTTGTGCCGATCGCGCTGGTCGTCGGGGTGATCTTCATCCATCAGGGTATGCCGATGACCTACGCGAGCGCCCAACAGCTAACAACGCTCGAACCAGCTGCGATGGGTACCGCCGACAACGGCCAGCCCAAGCAGCAGACGCTGGTCGTCGGGCCTGTGGCGGCCGTGATTCCGATCAAGATGCTCGGCACCAACGGCGGCGGCTTCTACGGCATGAATGGAGCGCATCCGTTTGAAAATCCGAGCGCCGGCTCGAACTTCGTCACGACCCTCGCGATGATGATCTTCCCGTTCTCACTTGTCCTGATGTACGGGCGGATGCTGGGTCGCCTGCGGCACGCGGTGGTGATCTACACCGTGATGCTGTCCATGATGATCGGCCTGATTGCCTGGGCCGTTTACTGGGACGCGCTCAAGCCGAATCCCGCATTCACCGCGCATCCGGTGGCGCGCAGCTATGAGCTGCCCGGCGCGCCGCACCACACGCTGACGATCGCGCCGCTCGCGGCGTTGCCCGTCGAGCAGCATCTCGGCAATCTTGAAGGCAAGGAGCTGCGCTTTGGTACCTCGGCGGGCGCAACCTTCGCCGCGATCACGACCGATGTAACCTGCGGTGCGGTCAACGCCGAGCACGACAGCCTGAATCCGATTGCGGGCTTGTCGCCGCTCATCGGCATGTGGATCAATTGCGTGTTCGGCGGCAAGGGCGTCGGGATGATCAACCTGCTGCTGTTCCTGATCATCGGCGTGTTCATTGCGGGGCAGATGGTCGGTCGCACACCTGAGTATCTCGGACGCAAGGTCGGTGCACGCGAAATGAAGCTCGCGATGATCGCCCTCCTCGTGCATCCGATCCTGATCCTCGGCCCGACCGGTCTGTTCTCCGCCACCGACTGGGGCACCAAGGCCGAAAACAATCCCGGCGCACACGGCTTTAGCGAGATCACCTATCAGTTCTCGTCGGCGTCGGCAAACAACGGCTCTGCATTCGACGGACTGTCGACAACCTATGGGCTGAACAGCAATCCGAATCCGGCGCCAACCGCTGTGCAATGGGATACCGCAACCGGCCTCGTGATGCTGTTCTCGCGCTATCTGCCTATTGTCGCGCCGATCGCAATGGCCGCCTATCTCGGCCGCAAGAAAGCCGCGCCAGCGACGCTCGGCACGATGCGCGACAACACCGCGACCTTTGGCTTCTTGCTGCTTGGCACGATCCTGATCGTCGGCGCGCTGCTGTTCCTGCCGGTCGCCGCGCTCGGACCGCTTGCGGAACATCTGGGACCCATTCCATTCGGTGGATAGCGGATCACGGGCAGCTTGCTTAAAGAATTTGGCAGTCTTCAGCAGATCGAGGAGCTTACATCATGGAAACCGCGAAGATCGCGCACGCACCGGTGCCGTCAATATCTGGCGGTCCCCGTCCGCCGCGCAAATCGCCGACGGGCGGGTTGTTCGCGTCGGCGCTGGTACGTGCAGCGCTTCGACAGTCGCTGATCGCACTGCGGCCGGATATCCAGTGGAAGAATCCGGTGATGTTCGTGGTTGAGATCGGTGCGGTGCTGACGCTCATCTTCATCATCCAGATGGCGCTTGGCGCGGCCCACAGCCAGGCACCGCTCACGTACTTCATCGCGCTCGACGTGTGGCTTTTTCTTACGGTCGTGTTTGCAAATTTCGCCACGGCGATTGCAGAAGAACGCGGCAAGGCCCAGGCGGATTCGCTGCGCCGCGCAAGACGCGATACGGTCGCTTACCGCTTGCGTCAGGATGGCTCGCGCGAAACGGTGTCGTCGATCAAGCTGCTTCGTGGCGACCTCGTGGTCGTGCGTGCAGGCGAAGTCATTCCGAGCGATGGCGAGATCACCGAGGGCACAGCGGCAGTCGACGAATCCGCGATCACCGGTGAATCCGCGCCCGTGATCCGCGACGCCGGCGGCGACCGGTCTGGCGTAACGGGAGGCACCACCGTGCTGTCCGACGAGATCATCGTGCGCGTGTCGGCAGAGCCCGGCGAGACCTTTCTGGACCGGATGATTGCGCTGGTCGAAGGCGCGGTGCGGCAACGCACACCGAATGAAATCGCGCTCACGCTGGTGCTGTCCGCATTCACGCTGATCTTCCTGATTGTCGTCGTGCCGCTGTGGGCCATGGCGTACAACGCCGAGCAGTACATGACGAGTTATCTCGGCCTGTCCGAACCGTTGCACAGTCTCGGCACCGACGTGCCCACGCTCGTCGCCCTCCTTGTCTGCCTGATCCCGACAACTATAGGCGCGTTGCTTGCGGCCATCGGCATTGCGGGCATGGACCGGGCGTTGCGCGCGAATATCATCGCCAAGAGCGGCAAGGCCGTGGAAGTCGCGGGTGATATCGATACGGTCGTGCTCGACAAGACCGGCACGATTACGATAGGCAATCGGCGGGCGACCGGATTCATGCCGCTAGGGGCTTACGATGAAGGCGAGCTTAAACGCCTTGCAGTGCTTGCTTCGTTCGGCGATCAGACGCCCGAGGGCAAGAGCATCGTGTCGGTCGTGTCGGCGCTTGCACCTGTCGCTTCGGGCACCAGCGTGCCGCACGAAGCAAAGGTGATAGCGTTCAGTGCGCAGAGCCGCATGAGCGGGATCGATATGCCCGACGGCCGGATGGTCCGCAAAGGCGCACCCGATGCGGTGATCGCCTATGTGCGGCAACACGGGGGCGAAGTGCCGCACGGACTCGATACGATCCTGAGGCACGCCGGCGACCAGGGCGCCACACCGCTCGTTGTCGCGAACGGTAACGAGATCGCGGGCGTTGTGATTCTGGAAGACATCCTGAAGCCCGGTATTCGCGAACGCATCCAGCATTTGCGCAAGATGGGCCTCCATACGGTGATGATCACCGGAGACAATGCGCTGACAGCCGCGACCCTTGCACGGCTCGCTGGCGTCAACGAGTACATCGCCGAGGCGACGCCGGAAGCGAAGCTCGAGTATCTGCGCCGCGAACAGGCCGAAGGCAAGCTCGTCGCAATGATGGGCGACGGCACCAACGACGCGCCGGCCCTTGCGCAAGCGGACGTCGGTCTCGCGATGAATTCGGGCACGCAGGCGGCGAAGGAAGCCGGCAACATGGTCGATCTCGACAGCGATCCGACGAAGCTCATCGAAGTCATAGAGATCGGCAAGCAACTGCTGATGACGCGCGGCGCGCTGACGACGTTCTCGATTGCGAACGACGTAGCGAAGTACTTCGCGATCGTGCCTGCGCTGTTTGCTGGGACTCTGCCGTGGCTTGGCGCGATGGATGTGATGCACCTGCATTCGCCGACCTCGGCCATCCTGTCAGCGGTGATCTTCAACGCGCTGATCATTCCACTGCTGATTCCCATTGCGCTCAAGGGCGTGAAATACCGGGCGCTAGGCGCCGACGCATTGTTGCGGCGCAATCTCCTGGTGTGGGGACTGGGCGGCGTGATCGTGCCTTTCGCCGGGATCAAGCTGATCGACCTGATCATGGTCGGGTTGCATCTGGTCGCATGACGATCGCATGACAAACGCATAGCGGCCGCGTAAGAAGGAGAAAGCCATGCTGCGCTATCTGTCGAAGAGTATCTGGCTGCTGGGACTCATCACCGTACTTGTATGCGGCATTTATCCGGCGGTGTTGTGGGTCATCGGCCAGACTGCGTTTCCGTTCCAGGCGAACGGAAGTATTGTCGATGGCCCCGATGGCAAGCCGGTCGGTTCACTGCTGATCGCGCAACCGTTCACGAAGGACGAATATTTCCAGTCGCGTCCGTCGGCGGTGTCGTATGACGCGTCGGCTTCCGGGTCATCCACCCTCGGCGCGTCGAACTATCTGCTGCGCGACCGCGTTGCGCGGCTGCTTGGGCCCATTGCTCGCTATGCAAGCGGGCCGCAAGCCGGACAACTGGTTGCGCCCGATGTCGAACGCTGGTTCCAGGCCAACCATGCAGGTGGGCAGCCGCATATCGTCGCGCAGTGGGCGGACGCTCACAACGGACTCGCTCAGGCTTGGGTGAGCGCCGATCCGTCGCACGCAAAATATATCGACGATTGGGCGAAGCAGCATCCGGACGTGGTCAAGCACTGGGTGACCGCGAACCCGGCCACGCCGAATCCGAAAGCAGCGGATCTGGCCGTAGTGTTTTTCGAAACTTTTTCGGCCGAGCACCCTGGACAGTTCCCGTCGAGCGTCACGCACACCGGCAGTGACGGCAAGAGCGTGAGCGCGATCGAACCGGTCAAGGAAGGCGCCGATGTCCAGTCCATTTTCTTTGACATGTGGCGGCAGGATCATCCCGATGTGGCCTTGCAGGACGTCCCCGGCGATTTCGTCACGACATCAGGATCGGGACTCGACCCGGACATCACACTGGCTAACGCGACTTACCAGCTCGATCGCGTGGCGGCGGCGTGGGCAAAGGATACGAAGCGCGATCCCGCCAAGGTCCGCGCCGAAATCGGTGCCCTGTTGAGTCAGCAGGCGAGCGCGCCGTTTGGCGGTCTGGTGGGCGAGCCGCTGGTCAATGTGCTCAAGGTGAATCTGGAACTGCGCAGACTGTATGGCGCACCCGCATGAAGGAAACGCTGGCGCCCGCGTATATCGCCACGGCGCCAGCAACGTCATCCTACGTTCATCGGCAACAGCACCATCTGCCTGCCTTTCTGGTGCAGGCGCGTCTGGATCTCGACGGGTGTCTGGTTATGCAACCACGCCGTCAGGAAATTGACCCGCTTGAAAATCAGTTTGCTGGCAAAGCACACGCTGTTTGGAAACTCATCCATCGTGGTGTCGGCGAGTTTCATGAATTCGCCAATCGGGTGCGTGCCGAAGCCAATCCGGTAATCGGCCGGAATGCCATGCCGGCGGCAGTGCGCGACGTAGTACTCGAGCGATGACTTGATCGTTTTCTGCAGACGGTCCAGCTGTTCCGCGCCTTCGTAACTTTGCGCATCGACTTCGC
>Ga0185299_10001479_pt1 | contig 44788 bp, 35 predicted proteins | sample PaiPotPPA55metaG_FD_128002 | JGI IMG/M metagenome (GOLD analysis project Ga0185299, IMG submission 128002) | Iron sulfur acid spring bacterial and archeal communities from Banff, Canada, to study Microbial Dark Matter (Phase II) - Paint Pots PPA... ... | reverse complement strand
CCTCCGCCACGGCTCCGGCCAAAGACGGCTTCGGGAAATTCAGGGTCAGCGCGGCCTGTGGCGCTGACCTCTCTTGCCTTTGTCATGCGTCTCTGCTGCTTTCGACGCCCTGGCCTTGGTATCGTCCGGTTGCGGCAACTCCCAACCCGACATGCCTTGCAACACGCGGTCGGCGTGCTTGATCGTATTTACGTGTCCATAATGGCTTTCGATCATGTGGACGGAAGTACCCATCTGCTCGGCAAGGAAGTACACGTCCACGCCTTCCTGCAAGCGAAGCGTGGCATACGTGTGCCGGAAGCAATAGGTCGAGCGCGGAACGCCCTGCGTTCCTTCGCGCAGATTCGCTTCCTTCAGAAGATCGGCAATCAGACTGCTATAAAGAGTTTTTGCAGGCTTGCCGGTGATGTTGGTAAATACTCGGTCGTCCCGTTCCTTGGCTTTGGAGATAACACGGATGCGTTCTAAATACTCTCCGACGCTCTTGGGCGCAACCAGCTTGCGGGACTTGCCCTTACCCTGCACGAACAGGACAACGATCTCGCGGCCCTCGCGGTCCTTCGCGGACATGATGTCGCGCCAGCGGAGATTCTTCATCTCCGCTGGTCTCATCCCTGTATTGCAGGCAATCAGAATCATGTTGTAGGTAACAGTGCGATACCAGATGCTCGAAGGCTTATCCGCTTCGGCAATCCACTTGCGTCCTACGGTGTGGAGCTTGCGGTATTCCTCCAGCGTGAACTCGTCACGCCGCATCGTCTTGAGCTTCGGGCGCTCGTCGAAACGCTGGCTTGCGGGAACATAGCGTTTCTTCACCGCATAGTTCATGATCGCGCCGAAGATGGACATCTCGAAGCGAATGGTGGAATCGCTGATGAAAGGAACTGTTCTTTCTTCGGAAGGCTTGACTTCAATCGGTTTCAAAACCCGGATGCCCAAAGTCTGCTGAACCTTGGTGCGGCGCTCCGCTTCATGGTCCGCAAAGGTCTGAGCTGTTGCGGCTGTGATTTCCCGAACGCCATTGCGCCGGTGGCGTCCCGCGCCGTTCTCCCGCCGCCATGCCGGATAGCCGCCCCAACGTTCGTCACCGATAAGATGAACCTGCGTGGAACCTGCATACCTGTCTAACGTGCCTTCGATGACGGCGCGGAGTTTCTTGGGACGCGCCGCGCTGATCTCACCGCGCTTCGCTCGCGCTTCCTGCGTCAACAGATACTCATGCGCCACATCGCGGAAGGGGCGATTGAATACGGGAACATCATGCTTGATGCGGAATCGAACGTCCGCGTCTTGATCGAAGGCGCGTTCCCGCGCCGCTTCTTTATCCGTTGTTTTGAGCGAAACCGTCTTGTAGCGGTCGGCCTTCGGCATCTTCATGCGGCAATACCACATGCGATGATCCACGTCGCCGCGCCTAAAGAGAATCAAGCCGGGTTTTAGTTCCTCTTTCTCGGTAACGAAGGACATATTGCCTCCTGCTGTTGATACCGTTCTGTGCAGTTTCCGTGTAGATTTTCTCTGCAAGCCATTGAGTCTTCGTGGCTGTGCATACTTTGTATGGAACATTATATGAAATTATGTTCTTTATTTTTAGTTATTTATGATATAGTTCTCATCCTGAGCGGAGCAGTTCGCGCACTTGCGATCTGCGCAGTCGAAGGACCTGCGGTTGCCTTGGCTGTTGCCTGCCTTTTAGTTGTCATCCTTCGCCGCAGGTAGAGGATCTACCTCAGCTGGTCGATGCCTGTTTTGTGCATCGAGGATCAGCTTCAGGAGATGCCCAAACTGCGCTCTGTCCTCGTTGATGGAACCGCGGTTGCTTATTTCCGCAATCGTCTTCGCATCTCGTACCGGCGGATCGTTGTCGGTGCGGTGAACGACAACCAGGTCGAGCGTCGGGATCACAAAAAGATAGTGCGCTCCTGCACCTCGCGCAGAATAGATGCCAGGAAGCGAAACTTCGGGAAAGTGCACACCACCGTAGTCGATCCACCAGAGGTATTCGTATCCCCCGAGATTCACCCCATTGGACGAAATCATTTCGTTGGCATGACTGCTTTTCTCGACCCAGGCCTCGGGCACGATCTGCTTTCCATTCCAGCGTCCATGATGTAGATAAAGCAACCCGAACCGCGCCAGATCGCGCGCTGTGATTTCGAAATGATACGTTGGATGGATGGAAGCAGGTCCACCAAAATAGAAGACGTCGTTTGGTCGAAAGTCCTGCATGCCGATTGGCTTGGCGATGCGCTCATAAAACGCCTGGCCAATCCTCAAGCCGGTCTTCTTCTCAAAGATCGCTCCCAGGACATTGAAGTCCCAGTTGTTGTAGTACCAAAAGGTTCCCGGGCCGTGACTACCGCGAGCAGGACGATTCTTGGCCATCGATGCAGTTTCAAAATCGACGAGGTGGTACACACCCGATCGTGCGCGCAGCAGATCAACGACCCGCGCCTGCTTCTCTTCCTTGGTCAACGGATCGGGTGAATCATCAATTCCCAGTTGTTCGAGGGTCTCGTTAATGTCAATTAAGCCTTCGGAAGAATAGATTCCGTAGAGCGCGCTAATCAAGCTCTTGCGCACCGAATAGGCGTCGATCTTTTTGTCAAAGTCTCCCCACTGATCGACAACCTCTCCGCCCTGGACAATCATGACTGCGGAGGTGTGGATCGAATCGGTCTCGGCGAATTGACGCGCTGTGGCAAGTCTCTCTTTGGACCAACCCGCCTTCTCTAAAGTCGTGATTCGTTGCCAGGAGGCGCCAGGAAAGGCGTCCGGAGAGTTCGCCGACCCGGGCGCAGATTGACCTGCGACCGTGGAAGCGATAACAAGGGAGATGCAGAGGAGAAAGGGCGCACGGAATCGAGTCATGAATCACCTCCTGGAGGCGGAACTAGTGGCTTGGCCGAGTGGCCCGGATCTAAATCGGAGTGGGCCGGGGGCCACATCTAAATCTGGGTGCCCCATCTTCGCGACGGTCTTATCGTCGCTAATCGAGGTCCCCGCCAGCTTGCTGGTGGGGTGAGCTTCGGTGGGCATTCGAACGAGTGCTTCAACCTCCGACGCTCAGGCGTTCATGTTCCAGATATCGGTGTGCCACTTCCACGCGCCGCCTTCCTGTTTCCACTCGACCACATACTTCACCTCTGCGGACTGGCCTTCAGGTAGAAACAGTTTGGCGCGGCCAACCTCAATGATGCTGTCGCCGGCAAGGTGAGCGTTAACCGAGACAAGTCTCGCGTCCTGCACATTCATCCCCGCAACAGCCCCCTTCCAAAAGTCCTTGATCTTCTCGCGGCCTTCGATGAGGTCCGCGCCTGGCGGCAGGATGCGCGCATCGACCGTGTAGACCTGATCGAGCGCAGCGAAATTGCGTCCCTTCACCACTGTTTCGCCAAAGAGCGCGTTGACTTTCTGCATTTCAGCTTGGATGGAATCGGAAACAGGCATTGCGCCCTCCAGGCCCGCTATTGCGGGTAACTCAAGCTATCGCATCGACAGTGTCTTGTCATTGCAAGAGGCATGAAACGCGGTGCCTCATTCATGCGGTTGCATCGCATGAGTGGGCCATCGCGCGAAGCGCGATCCGCCTTGCTTAAGGGCACGGCTTCAGAGCCTGCCCTGAGCGAAGCCGAACGGGTGCCGAAAGAAAGCCGCGAAGCGGTCACCGCTCTGTCCTGAGCAACGTCGAAGGGCCCGGAGCGAAGGCGCAGCCGAAGCGCCTGATCTCGTGCCGTTGCTTTTCGCCCGAAATCCCAATGACACCTATGGCTTACCCAACTGATCCTTCAAAAACCCGCCAAACTCACATGTCAAGCCTCAAACTCTTCAAAATCCACGCGGCAAACCCAAGAAACAACCCAAAATCAACCACCTACAAGCCCAAAATAAATCCATCCAAACTGGCATTTTAGTTTCACTCAATTCGGTAGAATTAAAAGTAGATAGAAAAAAGAAACAGGCCCGGCCAAAAGCCGGGCCTTCGCATTTAACCAGAGGACAGGGAGACCGGACCAGCAAGTCCAGACCTATCCCTTGTCTTCCGAAGACTTTGCACAAAAAACTACCCCCGTGGGGAGGGACACATGCAACACACCACCGAAACACCGAAACAGTACCAATGCCGCCACATCTTCACCGACGGACGCCGCTGCGCAAGCCCATGCCTCCGCCAGGAAGAGTTCTGTTACTACCACCACACCACGCGAAAACCCATCGCCAACCCAAAACAGCGCCGCAGCCGCAGCTCCACCTTCCATCTGCCGCTGCCAGAAGACCGCTCCGCCATCCAGTCTTCCATCGGAGAAGTCCTCCAGCGCATCGCCGCCAACGACATCGACCCTCGCCGCGCCGGCCTCCTCCTCTACGGCCTCCAGATCGCCAGCCTCAACCTCCCCAAAACCCAACCCACCGCCAAAACCGCGGCCGAACCTCAAACCGCAAACCAGACCGTAGAAGAGATCATTATCGACCCCGCCCTCGGCGTCCTCGCCCCGCGCGCCGAAGTCTCCGAGATCACAAAACGCAAAAGCCCCGTCGCCGAACTACTCGAACGAATGATGCTAAGCGACGACGAAGCAGAAACCGCTGCTCAAGAACCTGCCACCATCCCCACCCTCCAGGCCACCGCAGGCGGATCCGATCCTCACGACTCACCGAGGAGACACAATATGCGAAGTAACCTCGAGCTTATGGTAGTCGGAATAACGCGAGGAAAACGAATAGAAGGTCGGCACGTAAACATCGCCCGGGCTTGCAGTCGAAGTGATAGTCGCAGGCATCCAGAACGACATGTTCCTTGCAGAAGAAGTTTCGCAAGAAGATTCCCGATCAGTACTACAGCCGTATTCAAGGACAACTTCGTGGCCCCATATAAACGACACAGAGTGAAGGGCCTTCCCGTGGCAGGGTCGCAAAGAGCATCTTGGACTCAAGAGCGCGTTGCTGTTGAACCCCCGCAGGATCGGCAGATACTCGCACATGATCTACAGAAAAGAGGAGTCTGCCTCGTTCGCCTCTCGCCAACAGCTTCGTTTGCCCCCATTTCGCTAAGTCAAATGTCAACCACGACCATGTGCTCGTCTCCCCGAAGACATAAAACTGAGGGTTATTCGTGAGGAATGAGTCCGCCCTGACAATATTGATGGGGAACCAGAAGCGTAAGTCGAGAAGGCCGCGATCGATGGTGTCTTGTCCAAGGTAAGCAACCGAAGAGTTGGGATCGGCCACGTAAACCAGGCGGGACGCGAGCCGTCGCGGGGCATAGTAAGAGAGCCGATGCATAACAGACACCTCCATCACTGCAATCGGTGCAATCGATGCATCTGGGACGCTGGACAAAGCGGTAATATCCTGATTCATCTCCTTTCGGATCCCTTTATATTTCAAATTCAATTGCTCCACTTGAAGTATGAAGACAAAGACACATGCGATGATGCCAATCGCTGCCGCACTCCGCCCCAGCGCGAACCGCGAAACGAAATAAAAAAGAAGGACGGTCACTCCCACCATCGCGAAGATGCAATACCTCGAAGTGAATCCGTGGGTTACATATTTCGCCAGCAGCATGATCGGAAGAGGCAGCGCAGCAAGCGAGCATACCGCGACTGCCTGCCAGGAATTCCACGACGATCCCCTCAAAGCTAGAGACGGTTCGTCGGTTCCGGTCCGTCCGATCATGCGAAAACTCAAAGCGATCGTTAGTGCCCCCAATAGAGCGCACGCGCCCAGACCGAATTCGTTAGGGTAGAAGGCGATCGCATCTGACCAGACCGGAGTCGCCCAGAAGTGACTGGAATAGCCCCGTGCACTCCGAATCGTTCCGAGGAAAGCCAGGATGGGAACGCAAGCGCCGGTAAAGGCTATCCATATCGGCCAGTCGATTTTCTTTATGTGGCGTGCCCTGACCAGTTCGCCGAGAGCCAGAGGGATCACTACCAGGATCGCGTAGTAATGGCTCGCGACGGCAGCCGCAAGGGAGATGCCAAGCAAGGGAATATAGACCATTCGCTTCCGATACGCGGCAGAACGTAGCCACGAGAGCATTGCGAGAGCCGCGAAGCCGCACACCAGGCCATACCCTCTAGCTTCACTTGCGTAGTAATAAAACTCGGAGGATAAAGGAAAAAACATCGCAACCGCAGCCCATTCCGGAGTGGTCAGGTCTCTTACGATCTCATACAGACAAATGCAAAGAAGCCAGAAGCCTAGCATCGCAGGCAATCGCCAACTGACGTGGCTGGAGCCAAAGATCACCGTTAGCAAATGGGTCAGATAGTAAAAGCTGGGAGGATGCTGGTCGGCACCCGTCGCCAGGGCTTGAAGTAAATCATGCCAGCTGGACGTTCTGGAAAGGTACAAGGTAAAAAACTCATCGTCCCAGAACAACTTTAAATGAGCCAGGTACACCGTAGGAACCACGTAGAGCACCGTAAAGACTCCCCACGCGATCAGGCGCGACTCAACCATGATCCGAAAAGCGTCCCCTAGGCGCGCCCGCCATGTCCATTGAAGGCGACTATCGAGTCCCAGAACAGAGTTGGTCGCTGCAGCACTTGACATAACGATAAGTATATTGATGGGGGTAAATATAGATAGGGTACAGTTAGCATCCTTTCGCGCACCCATCGCAGAACATTGTCCGAAGCAGAAATTGCCGCGAATTTTTGCGATTTATTTATAAAAACCACCTCAATGCAACTCGTTTCGCGCAACACCTTTCGTCACGTGGCCATCTAAGTAGTGACGTCTTATCGTCGTTTAGGGTCTTCGCACAAAGACCGTCTCTCGAATCCTCTGTCCTCGCGCTGAAATTCTGTTCCTTCAATGGTAAGGAATCACACGAATCCCAACCATATCTGATCAGGCGGAGAGCGTTCCTCGCTTGCAAAGCTTGCCGCTGAACCGTTCTCAATTACCCGGCTATCTCCATTCTCAAGAGGAGAACCATATGACAACTCAAAACCTGGACCCTCCATCCCGCAAATCAAGAATCGTCCACCACCGTTTCACACCGGCCGACTCCTTCCACGTCCCGAAATCATCGACAACCTTATCGCCGTCGATCTCTCCAAGAAACGTCTCACGAAGATGATAGGCAGCTGGCCTCACATAATCTCCGCCGCCCACACCGCTCTCCTGATACAGCGCTAGCTCCACTCGAATCCCCGCGCAGTCCGTACACGCGAGCATTCCCAGATAACTCTCCGAAGCCACCAGTGCCGGCCCCAAAGAGATCATTCAGGAGCGCAGTTTACTTCAACACGACTCCCGCGCACAGCAAAAGACCCTCGACGTTCTAACGCAATCAAACTCTGATAAAGTTTTGGCCATGCGACCCGTTCCTCCGCAGAATCTCAAGCGAAGGATTCTGAAAAATGCGCTTCGCGAAAATGAGACGCGCGATGCCGCCTTTCGGCGCATTATCCGTTCCGTCCCCAAGGGAAAGGTTTCAACCTACGGCAAAGTTGCCGCGGCAGCGGGCTATCCTCTCTACCATCGAGCGGTCGCACGCTTGCTGCGCAAAGCCCCGCTTCAAGGACTACCTTGGCAGCGCATCGTGGGTGCTGGAGGCGAAATCAAGCTAGGGGGCGAGGCCGCAGCGGAACAACGCCTCCGCCTCAGCATCGAGGGAGTAAAGTTTCGAGGCAAGCGCGTCAACATGGAAATCTACGAACACACGCTTCGCAGTTGGGAAACGTTGAGGTAACCGGACAGGTGGCCCAGACCATCTTCCGCAATCGCCCGGTGAGATCCTCTCACGGATCCTTACTCGCAAAGTACAGATACCGCAGCAGGCGCCGTTCGCCCGTCAAGGTATGGACACAGGACAGGAACCGTTGCAGCCCCTCGAAGTTAATATTGCCCTCCACTGCGACCAGTTCCTCTCTCCTCTTCTCCCGTGCAAGATGCCACCGCTTCGCAACCCGGGCAGCACTCTCGGTTGTGTCGGTTACGCGGATCTGGCGAAACCCTGCTCGCTCCATGAGCCGTTCATTCTCTCCGGGCGGACTGTACACGTAGAAGCCAATCGAGCTGCGCGTGGCGATCTCTTCGTTGGAAAGCAATCCGCCAACTACCAGCGCGTCACTGAACAGCATCCCTCCGCCGGGCTTCAATATGCGAAACATCTCACTCAACACCTCGGGACGCCCCGGAAGATGGCACAGAACGTCATTCGAAAACACAGCGTCGAAGGTATTGTCGTCGAAAGGCAGATTTTTCGACGCGTCACACTGCTCAAAGCGGGCCTCTGCAACGAGGCCTCTTGCCAGCGCAAGTTGGTTCGCATTGCGAACTCCCAGTGCATTAATGTCTAACCCGACAAGGCGGCAGCCTACCTTTTCCGCAAGATGCAACGCATAGCCACCCGAACCGCACCCCACTTCCAGCGCAGACGAATTGCGCCTCAGGTCAAGCAGTTGGGGAATCTCATTGGACTCTTCCGTTGTAACCCAGCTTGTTTGCCCAAGATCCTCACCGTAGGTCTCGATGCGCACCTGTCGGTACGTATCCGACACATAATTTCCATACGCACTATCATAGAGATCCGCTTTCTGCGCCACGCTAAAGATCCTCCTCGACCAGCTTCTCTCGGCGGGTGGATGAGCAAACCTCGACCAGACTAGCCCCTACTTGTGCTGAATACAATTAATTCTGCCACCCGGTGCGGCGTTATGCTGACGCCCAGTGCAACGTTATTCTCCGGATACGGTGATCTTTTATACGGCGCTTTATCACTCTTTGCTGTTGCCACGTCGGCGGTGAATTCAGCCCGGCAAACTTTAGCAGCAACACTGTATCGATCTTCTACACCGACGCTCCCGCTGGCCTTGTCTTCTATGGCGACAAGGGCGTGAACCGTGGTTTCATCAGCAGACGGCTCACTAATTTTTCGCCGCGCGTGGGCTTCGCGTTCGATCCCTCAGGTACCGGCAAGCAGAGCCTTCGTGCCTCCTACACTCTCACCTTTGAGGCGCCTGAACTCTATTACGATTCGGGCTTCCCTGCGAATGCTCCCTACGCCAGCGCACAATCCCTCACCCTCGACAACTCCACCAATGCGGCCGACACCGTGAAGTCTTTCGACAATCCCTGGAAGAAGATCGCCGGCGGCAACCCATTTCCTACACAATATCCGCCTTCCAGCACAGTTGCGTTCCCGCGAGCAATATCTCCACGCAGATTTATCCTACAAATCTGCGCCGCACTTACATGCATCAGTACAACGCCAGCTACCAATATCAGGATTCTCCCAATTGGCTTCTTTCGGTCATTTAAATCGGAACGAGCACTATTCACCTGTGGGGCTTTCAGCCATATAACTATGCAACCCCGCTGCCAACTCCCTCGGGGGCTGCTGCTTCGACGAACAACTCGTCGCAGCGTTACATTCTCTATCGCGCTGCAATCGCTAACGGTACAACTGCAGGCACGCGCTACTCCGCCTTCAGCTCCACTACCGATTACGGCATGGCTAATTTCAATGGTGTCATCTTCACCGCGAATCACCGATTAGCCGATAACTTTTCCGTACTGGCTAACTACACCTATTCCCATTGTTTATCGAACCTGAACTATACGGGAGACGATACGCCTCCCGCGAAGGACCCAAACAATCACGCAGCGGAATATGGCAGCTGTAACTTCGACACTATGCATAATCTAACTATCTCCGGAGTATTTATCACACCCGCGTTCAAACAGCATTCACTGAACTACGCTGCCGGTGGCTGGCAAGTGAGCCCGCTTATCACCTACCGGACAGGTATGCCTTACACGGTTACCGACGGTACGGACAACTCGCTCACGACCATCGGTCAGGACCGGCCGAACCTTGTGCCTGGCGTCAACCTTTACTCGAAGAATTTTTATCCCGCGGCGGGATTGAAGCCGCAATGGCTGAACGCCGCAGCCTATACGCTTTCGCCGCTGGGGACGTTCGGCAACGAGCGACCTTTTCAGGCGCGCGGGCCGGGCTTTGCACATCCGGCAAGCTGCCGATCTGCTCGTCTCCTCAGGCATGCGCGACGCGGGCTACACTTACGTCAATATTGACGATGGCTGGCAAGGTACACGCGACAGCGCCGGTGTCCTTCACCCTAACGAGAAGTTTCCCGACATCAAAGCCCTCGCGGACTACGTACACTCCAAGGGACTCAAACTTGGAATCTACAGTTCACCGGGACCGAAGACATGCGCCCGCTTTGAAGGCAGCATGGGGCACGAGCAGCAGGATGCTGATCTCTATGCGTCGTGGGGGATCGACTACCTGAAATACGATTTGTGCAACTTTCATAACGGGGTCATGCGCGTCGCAACCTTCGATCGCATCACTCTCATTGGCCGCGACAATAGGCCGACTCAGCCCGACGATCCCATGCACGAGCCGCGCGGACTGGAAAAGCACGATACCCCTGTCTTCTTTCTGCGTAATCTTCGCGGCGCGGTAGTGCGAAACTGCAAGGCCCGCTGGGGACTTCACCGGGACAATTATTTCAGCTATGCCCTTGAGGCCGAAAACGTCTCCGGCTTAAAAATTGAGCACTTTACCGGTACAGCGAGCCGTCCTTCCCTGCATTCCATAGAGACCCATTAGAGCAGAAGAGTCAAAGGTGAGCAGAAATGCTCGCGCCGCCGCCAACACTCTCGCGAAGCACCGGCAGAAAACTGCATTCCTTTCGGATTCCGAGCGGAAAAGCAGATACGGAAACTTCGTCCGGCAGAAGCAAACTGGTTTATCCCTCCCCACCCCACATCCCTTTCAATTCCAGCCCCCATCAGCGATACACTAATAGCTGCATCACTGGAGAACCCGTCTTGACCGACACCCTCGCAACCGAAGCGAACGAGATCGACACTACCGAACAGGATCGCACCGAAACTCCCCTCGAGTCTCTCGCCTCCATCTGCACCGTCCTCGCCATCGGTCTCTTCGTCATGACCTTCATCTTCCAGAACTTTGAAATCCCCTCTGCCTCCATGGTCAAAACGCTCCTCATCGGCGACCACGTCCTGGTGGACCGCATCTCTCTCGCCCCGCCCGCGAAGTGGGCCCCCTTCACCTTCTATCGCGATGTCCGTCGTGGCGACATCATCGTCTTCTTCAAGCCCGGTGAGCCCGACCTCTTCCTCGTCAAGCGCACCATCGGTGTCCCGGGCGACCGCATTCATCTTCGCAACGGCGTCGTCTACCTCAACGGAGTCGCGCAGAACGAGCCCTACGCCGGCATGCCCGCCTCCGACGACAACCCCCAGCACGCCTTCAACTCCTATCGCGACGACTTTCCCGCTGTCCCTCCCGGACCCTACGATCAAGTCACCGCAAGCTGGGCCTACGATCTCCCCACCCACATCGTCGATGGCGACCTCGTCGTGCCTCAAGGCAAGGTCTTCGCCATGGGCGACAACCGCACCGAATCGCTCGACGGCCGTTTCTGGGGCTTCGTCCCCCGCGAGAACATCGTCGGCCGCCCCATGTTCGTCTACTGGTCCTTTGAAACACCCGCCGACCAGATCAACAAGCAGAGCCTCGGCGAACGCATCGGCTTCATGGGCCACATCCTCCTCCACATCTTCGACGAGACACGCTGGAAGCGCACCTTCCATCTCGTCAAATAGAGGACCATCTAGATCATCGCGAACGTAGCGCAACGCGCTCCGCCGGACAAGCGTTCATGCAGGAAATGGATCCAACCTACGAGTATGGAGAAGCCGTCGACGCAGACCTCCCTCCGTCTCTCAGCACCCGAACCCTCCGCCGACTCCTCTATCTGGCCTTCGCCGCTCTGGTAGTCCTTCTCCTGGTCTTGCTTCCGCCTCTCATCAGCCTCAACCGCTATCAGAAGCGCATCGCCAACAGCATCAGCGACAGCCTCGGCCGCCCCGTCCATCTCGATAAGGTCAGCCTGAACCTCCTCCCGCTCCCCGGCTTCACCCTCGAAAACTTCGTCGTGGACGAAGACCCCGCATTCGGCTCCGAGCCCGTCATCCGCGCCAACTCAGTCCGTGCCACCCTCCGCATCAGCTCCCTCTGGCGTCGCCGCGTCGAGTTCTCCACCATCAGCTTCACCGAATCCACCAGCGTCAACCTCGTCCACATCGCGTCCGGCAAGTGGAACCTCGAGAGCATCCTCCTCCACGCCGCTCACGTTGACGCCGCCCCCACCGCCCAGAAAAGAGCAGGCCCTGCCCCGCGCTTCCCCTACATCGAAGCCACCGGCGCGCGCGTCAACCTCAAGCTCGATCACGAAAAAACTCCCATCTCGCTCACCGAAGCCGACTTCGCCCTCTGGCTTCCCGATCCTCAGCAGTGGCACCTCCGCCTCCAGGCCCACCCGGCCCGCACCGACACCAACGTCTCCGACACAGGCACCGTTCAACTGGAAGGCACGCTCAGCCGCGCGGCCTCTCTCGATCAGGTCCCCATCAACCTTCGCGGCGAATGGCGCAACGTTCCCCTCGGCGCAGCAAGCCGCGTCCTCTTTGGCCGCGACGCCGGCCTCCGCGGCGACATGACTCTCTCCGCGAACGCCCAGGGAACCGTCAGCAACAGCGTCATCCAGGCCCACCTTCAACTCACCGGCGCCCGCCGCGCCGACTTCGTTCCTCCTCAATCTCTCGACGTCGATCTCCAATGCCTCGGCAACGCAACCGGCGACTTCCACAGCTTTCAGGACATCCACTGCAGCTGGCCTCCCGCCGGCTCCTCCGATCCCCCAACCCTCGCCATCTCCGGCGCCTTCTCCGACATCCGCAACCCCAACTCCGCCGCCATCGAAGTCGGAACTCCGGGTCTCCCCGCCGCGACCCTGCTCGACTGGCTCCGCATCGCCAGCTCCCGCGTCCCCGCCGACATCACCGCCGCCGGTACCCTCACCGGCAGCATCTCCTATCATCCAGCCCCAGCCAATTCCACTCCCTGGCAAGGCGAGATGCGCATCACCAACGCCCGCCTGATCAATCCCCGGGGCAATCGAGGAACCAGCAATCCAGGAGCTGGCAATCCAGGAACCAGCAATTCGGGAGCTGGCACAACATCGCTCGTCACCGGCGACGTAATCCTGCAATCCCTCGCGCCACCGCCCCCCGATCCTCGTCACAAACAGCGTCCCCCAGTCGACCCGCCCCCGAGCGGATTCCAACTCGCGCCAACCACCCTCGCATTAGGCGGAAAAGATCCAGCCACCATCGACGGGCACTTAGACGCCACCGGCTACACCCTCCACCTCACCGGCATGGCCTCCACCGCCCGCCTGCACGCGCTCTCCACCGCGCTCCCTCAGTTCGGCGACGGCCTCCTCGAAGTCTTGCCCACCAACCGAGCCGCCGGTCCCTTCCGCATCGACCTCACCGCCACCCGCCCATGGGGCGCAGCCCAAACCTGGACCGACAACACCGCCCACCCCGCACCCTCCAAACCCAGGCCCCGTCATCACCCCTGAACAAACATCTGGACGGGGTGACCCACATTTGATCGAACCACCACGGGCGGGTGCCCCATCTTCGCGACGGTTTTATCGTCGATAAGGTGGGCCATTTTCGCGGCAGCGAAAATCCCGATACCCTAAACTCACCCCATGCCGTCAGAGGCTGCTGAAAAGTCCGTTTTGCTTAAGGGCACGGCTTCAGCCGTGCCGAAAGTACCTTGTTCGCAACCCGGCTTTAGCCGCTGAGGTACGCTTTCTATTTCGCAAGGCACTTTTTCAGCATCTTGGTCAGGCCTCAAACCGGGTTCCCACGAACTAGGCGACCACTTCATCACCTTCACCTTACCCTAAACTCACCCCATGCCGTCAGAGGCTGCTGAAAAGTCCGTTTTGCTTAAGGGCACGGCTTCAGCCGTGCCGAAAGTACCTTGTTCACAACCCGGCTTTAGCCGCTGAGGTACGCTTTCTATTTCGCAAGGCACTTTTTCAGCATCTTGGTGAGGCCTCAAACCGGGTTCCCACGAACTAGGCGACCACTTCATCACCTTCACTTACTCAACCGGAAAAAATAAATTCCGGCTAGAACCCTCAAAAACAAAGGCAAAATCGCTTGTCAAGCCCCAGAACCACCCAAATCCATCAATCCAAACCACTTAGCCGTGGCATTTGAGTTACCCCAAATCCTATATACTTAAAACAGTAGAGAAAAACGAAACCAAGAGCCCCGAGGGATCTGCCCTCCGGGGCTTTACTTATTTGAAATGAAGACTTTACCTACATCGCCGACACTAAAACCCAGCAAATCAAGACTTTACCCAACGCGCTCAACCGGAAGTCCAAGTCTAAACAAAATAGAATCAAGACTTTGCACACATTTCGGCGAGGGGAGGGGTCAAGCCTCCGGCAGGGGTAAGACCGTGGCGGCGCGTGACCTCGGAGTGCTGCGGGGTCGCGGTCCAGATCCGCAAACGGCCAAGACAAGAGGGCCTGGACAAGAGAAGGAGGGATTAATGCGCCACGATCTGCTTCGTATGCACCGACGACGCAACCTCCGGCACGCTGCCGTCGTTAACCAGCACCTCATCCGGCGTCCCCTCGAACACGATCCGAGTCGACGCGCTCGAACGGCCCGGAATCCGCAGCCGCTGCGTTGCCGTCAAGGTCCCGGACCGCACCGTCACCGGCACGTCCGCCGTGGCATCGCCGTCGTTCTTCACCTCCACCGCAACCAGCCAGCCGGCGCCCTTGTCCCCAATCTTGTCCAACGCTCGCGGAGTCACGCCGGCGATGCTCAAATCCGGCAGGCCCCGGTCCCGGTACACCCAATCATCAAAAAACCACGCCAGGTCCCGCCTCGCAACTCGCTCCACGATCCGCTGAAACTCCTTCGGGTCACTATCCAGCTTGTCGTCCCGGTAGACCCGCAACGCCTGTTTCAGCGCATCATCCCCCGCCAGCGACCGCAGCATCCACAGCACCGCCGCAGCCTTCGTCCGGTAGTAAACTTCGTCGTTCGCTCGAATCAGGCTCTGTCTTTGCTCGGAAGAGTCAGCGGCGGCGGCATTCTGAGTCACCGCAGGCTCGGCCAGCGCCAGCGTCTTTGCCTCCTGCTGCAAACGCTCGATCGCAACCTCGCGCCCCTGCGCCTGCTCCATCCACAACAGAGACATGAACTGCGCCACGCCCTCATCCAGCCACACGTGCGACGAGCCAAACCACGCATGAGCGAGCGAATGCGCCAGCGGCGGAGCCAGCACATCGGGAGCCGAAGCCCGCATCGGCGCGACCAGCAGCGCATCGTCCTCAAACGGCTGCCCACCGTAGTCAAGAATAGTCAGCACACTCAACGGTCCCGTCCCCAACCACTCGGCCAACAAAGGCTGCACCTTCGTCGAGGCAGCCCCATAACCCGGCAGCGCGTCATAGTGGTCCGTCACCGCCGAGATCAGGCTGTTATCGGTCAGGGTGCCGGCCCTGTCGGTCAAAAACAGACTCGGCGTCCGAAACCCCAAAGGCCTCTCGGCAAACTCAGCCGTAGCGACACCCGGAGACTCCGCCACCGGAAGATTCTGATTTTCGCTCGCCGTCTTCAACTGCTCGCGCCGGCCGCAGAAGAAGGCTGCATCCGGCGCATCGCCGACATACTCCACGGTGAGCCGCAGATGGAGCGTCGCAGCCGCCTGTTGCAGCTTGGTCTGCCCGACGCTCTGGAACAGCTTCGCGCCATCACCCAGAAACACTGGTGCCGCTGCCGTCGGATACCACAGAGCGTTCCCGAACCCACGAAGCGCTGTCTTCGCTGGGCTGATCTGGTCCCAGTCCGCACGCGCAGCCTGATCCAAAGGCGCTCCGATGCGCTCCAGCCGCTCGCTCGACTGGTTCACCTCACCCGAGTAGAGGCTGGTCAACTCGAGGCTCGCACCTGGTTGCAGCGGCTGTGGCAGAGTGACTACCGCCTCCGTCGCCTTGCCCGTATGATCGGCGTCGGTATCGATGGTCTGCACCGTGAACGACAGCGGCGATACTCGTCCGTCGCTTCGGATCGCAAAGCTCTCCCAGTGCAGCGAAGACGAGATTTGAAACACGAGCCTCGCCAACGGCTCCTTGCCGGAGTTCTTCACGGTAAATCCAGCATGAACCGCAAGGTGGGACTGCGCTGGCACCAGGTGAACGTCGAGATCGTAGGCCGTGAAGGTAAGCGAAGCGCGCTGCGCATCGGTGACGGCCACAGTAGGTTTGGCCGGAGCCTTCGCCGCCTTCTCGACCGCTGGAGAGTCCTGATCCCTGTTGAACAGCACTTTCCCATGCGGAGCGGCCTGATCCGGAGCTTGAGGCGGGGTTGTCTGACCCAACGCGACTCGACTTATGACAAGAACCATCGCCAACAGGGACAAGCGACGCACTGCAAACACAACTGCCATACTCTTCAAGATCCCAATCCCTTACGCTCTTTCACAGGCTTTTGTGCAACAGGAGGTGCCGCGGCCTGACGGCGCTGCCTCATCGCCTCATACATCACAACGGCGCCCGCGACGGATACGTTCAGTGACGAAACCTGCCCGGCCATGGGAATCCGCAACAAGTGATCGCACGTCTTCTTTACCAGAGCGTGTAACCCCGCACCCTCCCGCCCAAGCACAAGAACACAATCCGTCTTGAAATCAAAGTCCGTGTAGTCCGGTGTTCCACGCTCGTCCAGTCCAAGCACCCAAACGTGCCTCTGCTTCATCTGTTCGAGGGCCCGGACCAGATTCGTAACCCGCGCAATCCGTACATGCTCCGAAGCCCCGGCCGAAGTCTTGGCCACCGTCGCAGTTACCGGGGCCGATCGCCGCTCCGGCAGGATAACGCCATCGACGCCAGCGCCATCGGCGGTCCGAAGCAATGCTCCGAGATTGTGCGGGTCCTCGACACCATCAAGGGCAAGAAAGAACCTGTGCTGTCCCGCCTCCGCAGGCGCCAGCAGGTCCTCAATCCCCAGAAACCTCCGCTCCCGAACGACCGCCAAGACGCCCTGATGAGCATCTGTCCGGGCAAGCCTGGTAAGTTGGTCCCTGGGTTCGAGCGCAACGCGGATACCGGCGGTTCGGCAGAGCTCGACCAGTCGCTCCAGACGATCGTCCTGACGCTCCCGGGCCACGGTGACATGGTCAAGCTGCCGCGAACCCGACCGGATGGCCTCCTCGACAGGGTGGAGACCGTAAAGAACTTCCATGCTTCCAGTCTACTTTCTAAATGGAGGAATAGCTGTGAGGGCTTAGAATGTTTCCAGGTCGAAAAAATTGACCGGGAAGCGCCCTCCCCGCGTTTTCAGAGCGAATATTTTCATTTTTTATGGATCATTCAATGAAAAAGCGAGTCTTCCCCGGTCGAAAGAGCGTCTCTAGCACTGTGCAAACCGGTTCCATCTCGCTCGCCGCCGTGTTGGCGGATCAAATCCAAAGCGAAAATGCTGCAATCGCCCATGGGTTGAAGAGGCAGAATCCTGAGCTGCTGGATCAGCTGATTGAGCTGTATCAGCACCGGCTCTTGCGCTATCTTCTCTTTCTCACCGGGAAACGCGAAGTTGCCGAAGATCTCTTCCAGGAGACGTGGATGCGGGTTCTCCTGCGCGGCGCGCAGTACAACGGCAAGGCACGTTTTGACACCTGGCTCTTTACCATCGCGCGAAATCTGGTGATCGACCTGTCACGAAAGCGTACGATGGCCAGTCTCGACGAGATGAGCGAGGGCGGAGAGGATGAGCGTCCCTTTGAGATTGCCATGGCCGGACCTTCGCCACTGGAACAGTTTCAATCCCGTGAAGATTGCGCTGAAGTCGGCGAGGTTTTGCTGAAGCTGGAACCCACGTACAGGGAAGTGCTGATTCTCCGGTTTTATGAAGAGCTTTCTCTAGAGGAGATCGCCACCGTGACCAGGGCACCCTTATCGACGGTGAAGTCCAGACTCTATCGGGGATTGGCAGCCTTGAAGCCGCAGATGGAGCAGCTTCGTGGGTCACGTCCTTTTGCGGAGGCTGGAGCATGAGCGATGCCTTCGATAAGTTCAACTCGGAAGACTCCCGTTCCCTTGTGCGTGCGGAACTGACCAATGTGAATATGCAGGCACGAGCGTCGGTGGTCAATCGTACGCATCGGGTGGTGCGGGAGCGGGCGAAGACGATGGCGGCGCGGCGTAGCCAGGTCCGAAGCCTGTGGATCCCCATGGGCGTCTGTTCGTCCCTCTTAGTTATCATCTGCACCGCGGTCTGGAGTGTTTTGGACCAGTATGAAGTGACACCGAGTGGCGTGCCGGATGCGAGCAATCAGTTCCTCGTGTTGTGTTTGTGGTTCCTCCCGATGTCGATGGTGTTGTTGGCAGTGGTATTGTTTCAGCGTGCCCGTAGGCGTGAGACTGCTCGATGAACAGGTTCTGGAACCAGAGATCGGATCGATCGCACACTCCGGCTGAAGGGGAGGATCAGCTCAGCATGATCCCGACCTGGTCGGTCGTGTTGGCGATCATCGTATTCGGGGCGGTGCAGTATCTGTTCCATGGTGTTCTTCCTCACCATAAGGCTGAGATGTTGCCGATGCGGTTGCTGATGGGGTATTCGTGGGGGACGGCGTTTGCCAGCTATGTTCTGCTGGTCGGTTATGTCAGCCGCGACGTTCGACGGCGCAAGATGCCGGCGGGGTTGTGGATGCTGATCGTCGTTGTGATGCCGGGTGGAATCGGGGCCGTGGTGTATTTCCTGCTGCGGCAGCCGATGATGACTCCCTGTCCGCATTGCAGCACGGAGCTTACTTCGACCGTGCATTTCTGTCCGCAGTGTCAGTTCCAACTGGCTCCTGTCTGCGGGCGGTGCTTCCGTGGAGTCCAGATCACCGATGTGTATTGCGCGCAGTGCGGACACGATCTCGCCGAGGACCATACTCCGGCGCGTTTGCGCGTATATAGTGACTAGTTGTGTCACTGACTGCACTCATCATCGATGACGAACCGTTGGCCCGGCAGGAGTTGCAGTATCTGCTGGAGCGTGCAGGTGGAGTCGAGGTTCTGGCGCAGGGAACCAATGGAATCGAAGCGGTTGAGCTGATTCGCGCGCATAAGCCGGACCTGGTGTTTCTGGATGTCCAGATGCCTGGTCTGGATGGGTTTGGTGTGCTGAAGAAACTCCTGGACCGCAAGGTGCCGATGCCTCAGGTGGTGTTTGCGACTGCGTTCAACCAGTATGCCGTCCGCGCGTTTGAGGTGAATGCGGTTGATTATCTGTTGAAGCCGTTCGATCGAAAGCGGGTGATGCAGACGATTGAGAAGGCGCAGGCGCGGCTGGCTGCCCCGGCTGAGTCAGCGAGTGATGCAAAGCTCGATGCGCTACTCAGGCTGGTGGAGGAACAGGCGCAGCCTCCGAAGGCGAATTCGGGCAAGGTGATTGTGCGGGCACAGAGCCGGTTGTTGCTGGTGGACCAGCGCGAGATTTGTTTTGCCTCGATTGAAGACGGGACCATCAGTGTGGTGACCCGGACGGTGGAGGGCCATTCCAACTGCAGGACGCTCGAGGAGTTGATGGATCAGCTCGATCCTGAGACGTTCTGGCGGGCGCACCGATCGTATGTGGTCAACATTCAGCACATTCGAGAGGTAGTGCCGTGGTTCAAATCGAGCTATCAGCTTCGGATGGACGATGCGCAGAAGACCGAGATTCCGGTGAGCCGTGCCCAGACCAAGCGGCTGCGTGAGTTATTCAATTTGTAGCCCCCCCACCCCCCTGGGGTATCTTGGGCGTAAAATATCTAAAATCAGCTGTTTACAGGGTGGTGGTGTCTGTAAAATATTGATAACAGGTATTTTGTGTGCAAAATACCTGTTATCAGCGATTTAGCGATAGCTTCCGGGACCTCGCTCTTATTCATCTATCTTCTTTTTTTATCTATATACTCAGTATAGCGTTTGGAGCCTAACTAACATGCCAAGTGGATGTCGATGATAAGAAGTGGGTTAGGTGGTTTCGGGGCTTGACATGCGATTTTTGGGCAGAAAATGGCGAAAAATATTTTGTGGCGGTAGTAAGGACAATGGAATGAGTTAGTTTGGGGTAGAGCCCCTGAGAAGCGGATTTCCCCGCTACGCTCCCAAAGCTGAGCAGCTTCGGTAAACACTATGCCTAAGGCAGGAGGGTACGGAGTAGCGTACGCATCGCCCGGTCTACACTCCTTGACCCTCGTCAAGTTTAGGCTTCTGCGGTATGATACTTTCTTCGGAGAGCCGGTCGCGCGGAACCTAGCTCTGATGCGATCCAGGCGAGGTAAGTGATGCCCAGTGGGACGTACATCCCCGACCTTACCGGCGCTGACCCTACTACGCTAGAGTTTTGCGGTTCTGTCCATTCGCGATCGCGCCCGCTTTAGCCGGTCTTCCAAGATGAAGTTTGGGGAGGTGACAGCGATGCTCACCGAGATGCGGAAGACCGGAATCGAGGTCGTCGGCGACATGCCTTGGGGGACACACTTTTGTCTCTTCTACGAAACAAGAACGGATCTCCTCGAAACAGTGGTCAGCTACTGCAAAGCCGGACTGGAGAACGGGGAGTTCTGCCTGTGGGTAGTTGCCGAACCCCTTGCCGTGGAAGACGCAAGGCATGCATTGCACCGAGCCGTACCTGACTTCGATCGATACTTCGCTGACCACAGCATAGAGATTGTCACGGCTCGCGACTGGTATCTCCAGGATGGAGAGTTTGATCTCAACCGAGTGATTCGCGGTTGGAACGAGAAACTCGCGAGCGCATCGGCCAGAGGTTACGCCGGCGTAAGGGTGACGGGGGATACCGCATGGCTTGAAAAGAAGGACTGGAAGGACTTCTGTGAATACGAAGAGTCACTCAACCAAGCGGTCGCCAATCATCGTCTGGCGGTGCTATGCACGTACCCGCTTGCCGCATGCAGAGCTGGTGAAATCCTTGATGTGGTGCGAACCCATCAGTTTGCGGTGACCAAGCGCCGCGGAAGTTGGGACGTTATCGAGACTGCCGGGCACAAACAAGCTAAGGCTGAGATCAAACGCCTGAATGAGGAACTTGAACAACGTGTCCTAGAACGGACCAGTCAATTGACGGTCGTCAACAGGGAGCTGACAAAGGAAGTACTCCAACGTCAGCGCGCCGAGGAGGCGCTGCTGCGGAGTGAGGCTTATTTAGCGGAAGCACAGAGAGTGAGCCACACCGGCAGTTTCGGCTGGAGCGTATCCAGTGGGCATATCGTCTGGTCAGACGAAACGTTTCGAATTTTTGAATACGACCTGGCAAACAAACCTACAGTACAAGTCATACTGCAGCGAACACATCCGAAGGACAGAGCTTTTGTCCAAGAAACGCTCGATCAAGCAGCACGGGATAGGAAGGCTTTTGATTTTGAACATCGGTTGCTGATGCCGGATGGTTCGTTGAAGTCCGTTCGAGTTGTGGGTCATCCCTCAACAAACTATGATTCGGGCAATTTTGAATTTGTGGGAGCGGTGACGGATATCACCGAGAGCAAGCGAGTGGAAGAATCGCTGCGCCGGAGCGAAGGTTATCTGGCGGAAGCCCAGAGGCTCACCCATACGGGCAGTTGGGTCTGGCGGGTACCGGGACGGGACGCCTTGCATCTGTCCGAGGAATGGTATCGGATATACGGCTTCGACCCTGAAGCGGGTGTGCCGAGTTGGGAGGAACGGCTGCAGCGCATCCATCCGGAGGATCAAGGCATATGGCAAGCAACCATCGATCGAGCCATAGATGAAAGGTCGGATTACGAAGTGGAATTCCGAATCCTTCTTCCGGGTGGCACCGTGAGGCATATCCATACGGTCGGCCATCCTGTTGTGAGCGCATCCGGGGAGTTGGTGGAATTCGTGGGCAGCTCGATTGACGTCACCGAACGCAAGCGGGCGGAGGCGCTGCGTGACGGAGAGAGTCGTATCCTGGAGATGATTGCGCGCGATGCCCGGCTGGAGGAGATTCTGGAGAGCCTGGTGCGCGTTGTGGAAGCTCAATTTGCCGGCTTGCTCTGCTCTGTCCTGCTCCTCGACGAGGACGGGCAGCACGTGCGGCACGGCGCCGCCCCGAGCCTTCCCAAGCCTTACGCCGAGGCCATCGACGGCCTTTGCATCGGACCGAAGGCGGGATCATGCGGCACCGCGATGTACCGCAGAGAACCGGTTGTGGTCACCGACATTCTCGAGGATCCGCTCTGGGAGGCGTATCGAGGGGTGGCCGGGACCTATGGGTTACGCGCCTGCTGGTCCACCCCCATACTCACGCCTTCGGGAAAGGCGCTGGGCTCGTTTGCCATGTATTACTGCGAACCGCGCAGTCCAAGCCCGGCTGAGACCCGCGCTCTGGAAATGGCGACCCACCTCGCCGGCATTGCCATTGAACGCAGGCTGGCGCGTAAAGAGCGCGAACGATTGCGTCAGGCCCAGGCGGATCTTGCGCACATCAACAGGGTGACCACGATGGGCGAGCTGACTGCTTCCCTTGCGCACGAGATCAAGCAGCCGATTACGGCCGCAAGGACAGACGCAAATACTTGCTTACGATGGCTTGGACGCGATCAACCCGATCTCGAAGAGGCACGCGAAGCCGCAGAAAGAGTGGTCAAGGACGTAACGCGCGCGGCCGACATCATTAACAGCATCAGCTTGCTGTTTAAGAAGGACGCTCTGCAGCGGGAGTTTCTTGATGTAAATGAGCTCATTCGAGAGATGATTGTCCTGCTGCGCAGCGAGGCGACTCGCTACTCCCTCTCAATCCGCACGGAGCTTGCCGAGGATCTTCCCGAAGTCATGGCAGACCGTGTCCAGCTGCAGCAGGTTTTCATGAACCTCATGCTTAACGGCATCGATGCCATGAAGGAAACGACTGGCGGAGGTGAGCTTACGATCAAGTCGGAACCCGACGATGGTCAACTGCTGATCTCGGTTAGCGATACCGGTGTGGGACTGCCTCCGGAGCAGACGGAACAGATCTTCAGGGCATTCTTTACGACGAAAGATAACGGCACCGGTATGGGCCTGCCTATCACGCGGTCGATCATTGAATCGCATGGCGGCCGCTTGTGGGTCACCGATACCTCGAGGCGAGGCGCAACTTTTCAGTTCACCCTGCCCGCCACGGCCGCGGCGCACGCATACCTCCCCGGCTGATCCCAGGTGGTCGCCTACGTTCTCTATATGGGGCTATCCGTAGATCAGAACTTGAAGCGGTAGCGGAGTTCGCCGTAGATCTGTCGCGGGTCGTTATAGTGGAAGCCGCCGAAGGTGAGGCTGTTGTCGAGCAGGACGCGGTGGTTGCCTGCATTGGTCGCGGTGACGGAGGCCGAGAGGTTTTCGTTGAAGGTTTTGCCGAGGGAAAGATCGAAGGTGGCGTGCTGGGGCAGGTAGGGGTTGGGGTAGCGCGGATCTGTCTGATCTTCGGGCGGGACGCCGGGGGTGTAGCTGCCGTTGGTGAAGCCGGAGCCGTAGTAGACGTTTGTCGAAGCGAAGGTGCGCCAGGGAAGCGTGGCGTTGAAGCCTACGTTGAGGGTGTTGCGCTGGTCGTGATCGACGGGGCGATAGTTGAAGCTGGCGTCGCATTGAGGCGAGCCGATGGGAGCGCAGATGAGGCCGCCGGTGATGGGGCCGCGCTGCTCGGCGATCTGGTTGGAGTAGGCGAGGTGAGCTTGCCCGAGGTGCCAGAGGCGCGGGCTGCGGAGGGTGAGTTCCCAGGCGCGGACGAGCGCGCCGTCGACGGTGACGGGGTAGTAGATGCTGGAGTTGCCGATGTTGGAGTGGTCGAGGAAGTTGTTGACGCGGGTCTTGAAGGTGTCGGCGTCGAGGAGCCAGCCGCGGAAGGGGATTTGCACGCCGAACTGATGCTCTTCGTCGCGCTCGCCGTGGAGAGGCTTGAAGTCGGTGTTGTTGGCTTGCGCGAATTGCACGATGGGGCCAGTGGCGGTGAGGAGCGGTGGGGGTTGGTAGAAGCGGCCGTAGAAGCCGCGGAAGACCCAGTTGAGTTTGGGGATGAGGATGGCTGCACCGACGCGCGGGTAGGTTACATTTTCGGTGAACTGACCTTGGAAGTGCGACTGGCGGAGGCCGGCGATGAGGGTGAGCCAGGTGGTGGCTTTGAAGTTGTCGGAGAGATACTCCTCGACGATGCCGCCGGAGGCTTGGTCGGGGATACGGAAGTTGGTGTTGCCGCTGTTGTCGTTGAAGATGGCGCCGAAGAGGTAGGTGTCGTGCTGGCCGAAGGAGTAGAGGCCGGCCTGAAGGGTGTTGCGGGCGATGGTGGCGGTGATGGAGGCTTGTGCGCCGGCGTAGTTGGAGGTGCGATCAGAGGTGGTGGCTACGGGAGTGTCGTTGGGGTTGGGTTCGTAGTTGGCGAGGTTGTAGTGATAGAAGGGCGAGATCTGCAGAACGGTTGACGGGTCGAAGGTGTGGAGCCAGGAGAAGGCGGCGATGGCATCGGTCTCGTGCTGGCCGTCGCGGAGGCCGCTGGAGTCGAACTGCTGGTTCTCGACGCTGTTGGGGTCGGGGTCGTAGGGGATCTGGAAGAAGTCGGTGCGGAGTTGCGTGATGAGGCGGAACTGATCTTTGGGGGTGCGGTTGTAGATGAAGGAGGCGAATCCGCCGTAGCCGTTGGCGGCGTCGTGAAAGGTTTGCGCGATGGGCGGGGCTAGGCCGTAGTTGCTGCGGTTGGCGTTGAGGCTGGCGTAGTAGGCGAACTTTTCGGTGTGGTCGCCGAAGTTGAGCTGGTCGTCGGTCTGGTAGAAGTTGCCGGCGGAGAGGACGAGCTCGGCCTGGCGATTGCGCTCGAAGCCGGTGCGGGGGACGACGTTAAAGACGCCGTAGGTGCGGTCGCCGACGTCGGAGGTGTAGCTGCCGCGCTGGGTTTCGAGGTAGTCGATGTCCTTGGGGTCGATTTGTGCGGCGAGGTTCGAGGCGATGTTGGTGTTGGGGATCTGGACGCCGTCGATGAGCCAGCTGACCTGATGGCCGCCGCGCATGTGGAGCATGTCGTGGGTCATGTAGGCGCCGGGGACGTAGTCGGTGATCATGGCGAGGCTGTTGGTGCGGTCGGCGCCGGGGGTTTGGGCGATGTCGTTGCGACTGATGAGAGTAGTGGGGGTGACGGTGTCGACGTTGGCGGTGGTGGCGTCGGTGGTGACGGTGGTGGTTTGCTGGATGGTGCTGAGTTCGAGCTCGATGTGGAGGATGGGGGCGGTGTCGGAGGCGAGAGTGAGGGATTGTTTGGTGGTGGAGAAGCCGGATTGGGAGATGGTGAGGATGTAATCGCCGAGCGGGATCGAGGGAATGGTGAAGGAGCCGTCGTTGGCGGTGACGGTGGTTTGGGTGAAGGCGGAGTTGGCGGCGTGGAGTTCGATGTGCGCGCCGGCGATGGGGCGGTGCTGCGGGTCGTGGACGACTCCGTGGACCTGGCTGAAGATGGTGGCGTGGGCCGCGGTCGCGCCTAGAAAAGCGGACAGGAGAATAAGTAGAGCAAGCTTGCGCATGGGACTCCGTCGTCAGAGCTGACGAATCTCTGGAACTTCTGTTGGAATGGCGCGGCAACGCGAGTGTTCTCGTGGGAAAGAGTGAGATCAGTTGCTGGCCGGGGTCGTCGCTAGAGAAGGTCTGTGGGAGGGCCGCGCTTCTGGCGGGAACGGTCGAGGGCCACGCGGGCGCGGGCTTCAGTTTGGAGCTTGAGTGCCGGGTGGCTGACGATCTCGGCAAAGATCAGCGATGCAGTCTGAAAGGACAGGTCGCCGTGCCGGGCGGAGGTGACCACCGCCGGGTAGGCAGGGCAACACTGCGGGGTCGCTGAGAGGTTGGGGCCAGAGGATTCCGTTGGCCGCATCAGCCCTCTGCAGTGGTGTGCGCCGTTTCGTCTGCAGCAGGCCGGCAGATTCGCTTCGGAGCCGGCCGCGATGGCCAGCACCGGCGAGATCAGCGGGAGGCTGAAGAGAAGAAGCAGGACGGTGCTGAGAAGACGCCGCACAATGCCATTGTAGCGGGCTTCGTCAGCCGACGTGTCAGAGATATGTTTGCCGTGGGGAATTTTCTCCTGGGTGCCGATCTGAATTCGACCGGCACCAGGAGAGTGGTTTATTTTGCTGCCGGTTTGGCGGCGGAGCCCTGGACGATGAGGTCGTTATCCACGCTGAAGGCGCCAGGCGCGGAGTTGGCCTGCATGCCTGCGATGGCCGCGTCACTTGCATTGTTGACGACGCCGTAGAGAGTGACGTGGCCGTTTTTCACGATGATGTGGATGGCGTGGAAGCCGATCGGCGGATCGTTGGTGATACCGCCGGCCATAAGGGCCACGCTGCGGCCGCCAGGTCCGAGAGCACGCGCGAGCGAGCCCTGGTTGGCGTTGTATTTCGCCAAAGTGGGCTGGGTGTAGATGCGGTTGTAGACGGCGGCGCGGATGCGGTCGTCATTGGGGGAGTTGGGAAGGACTTCGATCTCGTTGTCAACCGACTCGATGCCGGGGATACGCTTGACGGCGTTCTCGGCGTCGCTCTTGAGAATTGGCCGCGAGGCGTAGCCCCTGAGGATGACGGTCTTGCCCTGGACTCCAAAGGTAAGCCAATCGAAGACGCTGTAGTTCGTGAGTCCGGCGAGTTTTTTCTGAACCTCTTTGACGATGCGAAGGGTGTCTTCCTGAGACCAGGTTGGGCCGGGGGTTTGGGCGATGACGGACGGAGCAGCGAGGCTTAAGATGAGGGCTGCTGCAAGAAGAGGCATCGTGCGACGAGTCAGACGGGGTATAGGGGACATGGATTCACTCCGTATGCTGAAAAATTTTGGCGTTCGGCCAAACGATACGCTATTGGCGGAGGCTGAGTCTAGCGTTTACCGTACGTTAGCGGTACTTTCACAGTTGTTCGGGTGGCCCGAGAGAGGGAAGAATCAAAGTAGGGGCATCTTGCCGCTGTCGAAAGAACAAAGACGAAATACAGGGGTCCTTCCCCATTCGACTGCGCTCAGGGTCAGGATGACGACTTCACGGGAAAGGAATTGAGTACGCCTATCTTGAATATGCGATTTGCGGTAACGGCTAGCGGCTATGGCGATGGCGCGGGTTGAAGTCGAAGGTATAGACGACACCCAGTGTCAGGGCTGTCGGGTGGATGGCGCCGGAGGCGGTTACGGGAGTATTCCAGTGCTGAAACTGGGCATCGGCTTTGAGCGCGAGGTTGTGGGTGAGGTTGTAGTCCAGACCGACGCCGGGGGAGTAGATGAACGTATTGGTGCTGATGTACAGGGTATTACCGAAGATGAAGCCGGGGGCTTGATAGTCGATTGCGCCGCGGCCGATGAAGAAGTCGACGTAGGGGTGGAACCGCCCTAACGGGTACTCGACCTTGGGGCCGAGGAGGAAGTTTTTCTGGCTGCTGATGTGGCCCTTGTCGATGGGGTAGGTGCCGCGAACTTCAAAGGCCGGCCTGAAGGAGCGGAAGGCGAGGAAGGTGAGGTCGGCGCCGGCGGTGATATCGAGGTTTTTGCCGCCTTCGAAGTCGGTGAAGGTGCCGGTGCCCGCGACAAAGGCGGAGAGTTGGAGTCGCTGGGTTCCGGCGGGGGCGGCTTGTGCGTGTGCAGTACGGACCAGGGTGCAAACTGCAGGGAACAGGGCCAGCTTTACCAATATTTTTTTGTACTTCATTCAGTCCTCTTACTTCTTTTTCTTAAACATTAAGCGTACCTGAGACTGAGACGTGTTGCGGGTTCAGGCGGCCTACAGGAGCGGGACGAATAGGACCGAAATCGTTGTAAACCAACCACTTCAGCGGGAATATCCATCGAATCTGTATGGCCGGAATCGAGGACTTCTCATGAAGAGAGTTATCGGCCGGCTTGCGGCAATGCTTATTTTTTCTCCCGGCGTAGGCGCAACACCTGGCCTATAACACGCGGCCGGGGAGGTACGTGCACGTGCAATACTTCGACTAATGGGAAAATGGGCAGGACGGCTGGTTCGATTGGCGATGGTGCTGGCGGTCCTGTTTGGTCTGCTCTATGTGGGGGACTGGCTGGTGCTGCGGATTCGCATCTCGCACGGCACGGCGTATGGGGTGGTTCAGGTCAATCAGTTTCTGGCGACGCCGCTGAAGGGAAACAAGGTGGAGTATGACCTGATGGGCACGGTTCCGATGGCGTGCAGCCGATCGATATTTCCGCAACAGGGGAATCCGGCGTGCTGGTGGCTGAAGAGACATACCTCGCAGTGGGAATGATGTCTTACAGTTTGAAGAGCAGCTCAACGACGTAGACCGCGAGTTCTTCGGGCCGATGGAACCGCCGGGGGTCTTCGCCGAAGGATTCCTGGATCGAGAGAGTGTCATCGTCCGCGACGTGGAAGGCGAAGTGGCAGGTCTTGCGGTCGAGAGCGGGGTCGCCGGCGACTCCCAGGCCTTTGGCATAGTCGAGGACGATGATGGAATCCTGATGGAGAATGTGCGCGTCGAACCAGGGGAAGCGGCTGCGGGTGAGCTTGACCTCGGCGGGGCTGATGCTCTGGAAGATGGTGTCGGAGGAGGTGACGTCGCCTTGCAACTGACGCTTGATCTCATTGACGTCCTCTTCAAGACTGGTAACGAAGGCGGCGAAGAATGGCTTGCCGCGTGTTGTAGCAATCTCTGCGTGATGTTGCGACCGTCCGAAGCTCTCAGCCGCTTCGTGGCCCTTTTGCCGGATGTCCTGCGCGAGGTTCGCGATCCGCTCTTTGTCCATGCCTGTGACGACTCCTGCGATCCGGTCGCATTGTTTCAAAGTACTTTGCGAGAGGGATGCTGCTGGTTGGATGAGAAAGATGGGCGAAAAGCCGCTTGAGGAAGACAGTTGCTTCCTTGGATCGCTCGGATTCTGGATTTATTTTGTGGGGGTTCTGCTTTGGAGGCTGAGCCGAGCGCGGACAGGATTGTCGAGGTGCAGGGTTACTTCGGCGCGACGGAGGGGACGGTGGGGAAGTGAGCGGTCAGCTGTCCTTGCGGTAGAGTAGGTTGCGCATTGCCTGGCGGCGGGCCTCGTTCGCTTCCTTCGCGGTCTTGCGTTCGTCGGCGGTCATGCGGCGCTCCGCTGTGGGATCGGTTGATTCGGGGGTGCTGGATTCCTCGCTGCACTGGGGGCATCGATTGGCGAAACCGGGTTTGTCCGGCTTTAGTTCGAACTCCTCTCCGCAGATGGCGCAGATTTTGATGGGAAAAGGCATTTCCGGCTCCATCGATTATTTAATCATGGCTGGGATGATTAATCATGGCTGGCGCTACTCTGACGGTAGCGGCAAATCGTATCTTGTGGCGTGCCTGTGCCTTACTGCCGGGTAGATTCGAGACGGCAAGCTCGTTTTGACTATTTCAAAAAGACTTAAATTCGGGCGGAATAATTTGGGTTGAAAAATAAATCAATCCATGGGTGTAGAAACTCTTGACAAATTCAGTTCGAATTCAGTAGGCTTCACGGCGATCGAGTAATAGGCAAATCCCTAATTTTGAGAAAACGATCTCTTTTTCGTTCGAACGAAGTATTGCTCGGTGAATTAAGTCCGTATGGGCCTAAGAAAGCAGCTCTGCATTGCACTTGACATCCTGCTCATTTTGCGTTGATCTTTGCGTTGATCCAGGTGCTCTAAGAAAACGTTTACATCTTCCTTTTGGAACACTCAGAAATTCGACGGTACGTATCCACGGGAAGGTAGAGGGCTAGAAGGCTTTTCCATACTACATTTCGTTAAATTCGGAGGCTGCACATGGATCGTTCACGATTCGCATTGACAGTTATGTTGGGCATGGTTCTGCTGCTCGTTCCATGCGCGTGGGCTCAGGAAAACGCGACCATCGTTGGAACGGTGGTGGACACAACCGGGGCGGTGGTTCCGAACGCCGAAATTAGTCTAACCAACACAGCGACGAGTCAGACAAGAAGGGCGACATCGAACACCTCGGGGATCTATACCTTTGTCAACGTGGGCGTCGGCCGCTTCACGCTGAACGCTGCGGCAAAGGGATTTCAGAAATACACCAAGACAGACATCGTGGTGAACACCGATCAGACTTTGAAGGAGGACATCAGCCTCACGGTCGGGAGCGAAACCCAGACGGTTACTGTCGAAGCGGACGCCCTGCAACTCCAAGCGGAGACCAGCGAGGTTAGCAATCTGATCAGCGGCGCCCAGGTGACTCAATTGGCGACCAACGGCCGCAACGTAGTCTCGCTTGCTGCGCTGGGTTTGGGCGTGTCCAACAACTTGCCGGCTTTTGGCGGCGTGAATGCTCTAACAGCCGCTAATGGCCTCAGCTTTAATGGAACCCGCTCGACCCACAATATTTACCTGTTGGATGGAGGCGAGTTGAACGATCGGGGGTGTGGCGGCTGCTTCAGTTCACTGCCCTCGGTCGATGCACTTGCCGAATTTCAGACTCTCGATAGCAACTACGGACCCGATTACGGAATCGGTTCGGGCGGAACCATTCTCATGGTCCTCAACTCCGGAAAACATGACTTTCATGGAGGACTGTGGGAGTTCAACCGGAATGAAGACTACGACGCCAATCACTACTTCACCAAGGCCGCGGGTCAGCCGCGGCCGAAGTTCCGGCTGAACACCTTCGGCGGCAACATCGGCGGCCCACTGTGGATCCCGCATGTATACAACGAGTCGCGTGACAGAACCTTCTTCTTTGTAAATGAAGAGTGGCGGAAACTTAATCAAGGAAGCGCGCCTGCGACCAAGACTACGATCGCTTCCAGCAATTTCCCGGTGGCCGGACAAGATCTGGCATACACTCTTCCATCGAACGAAACGACCCCCCCAATTGTTCCAATCACTACTGACCCGGCCAAGCTGGCGATCTATGGACAACGCGGCTTGACTCCGGGACAGCCCTTCCCGGGCAACATTATCCCGAAACAGTTGATCGACCCGAATGTGATCCTCGAACTGAACGCGGGCACCTTCCCTCAACCGAACTTTGGTACAGCCCAATATGTTTCGTCCATCCCTCAACCCACCAATGTCCGCGAAGACGTGGTACGCATCGACCACGCCATCAACACCAAGTTGCAGTTGATGGGCCACTATCTCCATGACGATGTGAATCAGACGTACTACCCACCATTGTGGGGCGACAGTTCTTACCCGACGGTGGGTACGGCCATGCTTAATCCGTCCTGGTCGGCGACCATCAAACTCACCCAGACAATTTCGCCCACGTTGCTCAATGACACCGCGTTCCTTTACAGCGGCAACACGATCCACCTCAGTCCCGTGGGTATTTCGGCGCAGCCAGCCGGGTGGACCGGTACGACCTTCTTCCCGCTTGCTAACAACATAGGCAGCCGCATGCCGGAGATTCAACTGGGCGCTCCGTACGGTACGACCTGGAGCTCAAGTTACTTCCCCTGGAAGAACTCCTTTGAAGGCTATGAGACCAGGGATGATCTGTCCTGGAACAAGGGGGTGCACCAGTTCAAATTCGGCTTTAGCTGGCTGCACGCTCCCAAGAACCAGCAACTGCAGGCGAACACCCAGGGCACCGCGATTTTCAACAATAGCTCATTCTCCAAAGATTCTTATGTCAATTTTCTGCTTGGAGATGTCGCTACCTTCACCCAGCTGCAGTTCCTTGCGGGCAAACATTGGGTCCAGAACAACTATGGCTTCTACGCCTTGGACAACTGGCACATCGTTCCCCGGTTAACACTCAACCTCGGTCTTCGTTTCGATGGGTTGCCGCACACCTTTGAGCGATTCAACCAGTTTGCCAACTTCGTTCCGGCAAACTACAACGCAGGGCTGGGATATCCTCTCAACGCAGACGGTACTCTCAACCCCGCTTCGCTCACGCAATTCAATGGTGCGCCGTTCTATCTCAATGGCATCAGCGAGGCAGGCGTCAATGGCTTCCCCCGTGGAGTTGTCCAGAACAGGTACGACACCTGGCAACCGAGAGTAGGCTTTGCCTACAATCTGTCTGGAAAAGGAACCACGGTGCTCAGAGGCGGTTTTGGGATGTTCTTTGAACGTGTTCAGGGCAACGACGTTTACAACGCCGCCTTGAATCCACCCTTTGCGTACCAGCCTTCCGCCACCAACGTTTACTTTTCCAACCCGCACACCAGCGCTTTGACCGGCGCTACGACGACCCAGGCCTTTCCCTCTACGCTGACGAACATTGCCTACATCTATCCGCCCCCGGGGACTGCGCAGTTTAGCCTGGGAGTTCAACGACAGATTGCCCCGTCGGTCATTGGGGTGATCCAGTACGTTGGCTCTGTCGGTTGGACTCAGAATAATGACCGGTCGATCAACACCTTACCCTTAACCGATCCCAATCCTGCAATAGGTTATGCAAAGCGACAGGCGGTCGCCACCAATACGCAAAGCGTTGTCGCTGGTACTACTATTTTCCCGAACGCCAACCTGTATCGACAGTTCCCTGGCTTTAGCACTATCACGCAGGAAGAGAACAAGACCAACTTCAGCTACAACTCTCTGCAGGTGGGGGTACGCATGGAGAACAAGCATGGACTTACCTTCCAACTGGCTTACACCTATTCTCATGAGATCGATACGGCGGGCAACGATCTCAATGGGGTCTCAAACCCGTTCAATATAGCGTATGACCGTGCGTCGGGAGCGTTCGACCGGCGTCAAATCTTTAACGCGAATTACATCTACCACCTTCCGTTTTTCTCCAAGGCCGGCAACGCATTCGAGCGGACGGCCCTGGGAGGCTGGGAGGTTTCCGGGATAACGGTTGTGCAATCCGGACTTCCGCAATCCATCACCTATAACGGTCCCGATACCCTCGGTCTCGGCGGCGGCACAACCAACCGTCCGGATCTGGTGGCAAACGTCACCTATCCCAAGACACGTCTCGCCTGGTTCAGCAAGAGCTCTTACGCAGCTCCGCTCGCTCCCTGGGCCGGAGGTACGAATCAGGGATTTGGCAATGCCGGAAAAGATAAAGTCGTCCTGCCGGGACTTTTTAACTTCAATCTGGCCCTGTTCAAGTCCTTTGCGTTTACAGAAGCTGTGAACCTTCAATTCCGGGTTGAAACCTTCAACACCTTCAATCACACGGAATTTAACGCTATCGATGCGAGCACGAACGACGCGAACTTCGGCCAGGTGACGTCTACCTATGATCCACGCACCATGCAGCTCGGTGCGAAGCTATCGTTCTGACTTGAATCTCTGTATTCAAGGGCGCCTTGGCTTCAATGCCGTGGCGCCCTTTTATTTCTGGGTATTCGATAGTCCTTGTTTCGCCGCACTCTTCATGCCGGGCAACGAAGACCTGGAGATGCCCTGACCTTCTTTGATGGTCACTAACTGATTGTGTTCGATGCCAGAGAAGTGCTCAACCAGGCCGTTGGTCCAATGGACCTCAAGATCGGCATGGGTGCTCCGTCCCAGTCCGAAGTGGAGTCTGCGATCATTCACCGAGTAAAAGCTTGATTGCGCCATGACGGCTTGAGCCTGCGTCTTGCCGCCATATTTGGCCACGACCCTTGACCCGATTGCGCTTCGATTCGACTTCGTACCGACAAGAAATACTTTAAGCCAGTTCAGATCGCTCTTGAGATCGTTTCTGAGCAGGGATGGAGGCTCGTTCAAGTTGACGACGACCATGTCGACGTCGCCGTCGTTGTCAAAGTCGCCGAAGGCACAGCCTCGACTGCAATGTGCCGCTGAAATTCCCGGGCCTGCCTCTTCGATCAATTCTTCGAACTTGCCATTGCCGAGATTTCGGAAGATGAACCGTGGTGTCTTTAGTGGATATTCGGGAAACTCCGCTTCGACCTCCGGATAGACGGAGCCGGTAACGACCGCCAGGTCAGGCCAGCCGTTATTGTCGAAATCGGCGAATCCGGTCCCCCAGCAGATGTAGCGGGTTTCAACCCCGAAGCCTGCAGGGATCGTTACATCCGTGAAGTTAGCGGCTCCGTCATTGCGATACAGCACATTGGTGTCGTCTGAAAAATGAGTTTTGAAGATATCGAGATTGCCGTCCAGGTTGTAGTCTCCGACCGCGATGCCCATCCCAGCCTGCTCAGCGCCGTCCGCGCTGAAGGCAACTCCGCGTTCGGCGCCTTCTTCCGCAAATGTAGAGTTATGTTTGTTGCGCAATAAAAGGCTCGGCGTCGAGTCTGATGCAACATAGAGGTCTGTCCAGCCACCGTTGCCGAAGTCGGCGGCCACAGTGGTCATTGAGTAGGTGCGTGGCGCCTTTGCGATGCCAGTCGCCTCAGAGACATCCCGGAAGGTTCCGTCGCCTTGATTCCGGTAGAGGTAGTTGCGTGGCATCGGCAACCCTCTCGGGCCACAGTTGACTGCCACACCTTTAAAGTTGCAGAACGGGTTTGCACCGGGCTTTGGTATGCGGTCCAGATGCAGGTCGACATAGTTGGCGACGAAGAGATCTAAATACCCGTCGCGATCATAGTCGAGAAAGGTGCATCCTGACCCCCAACGAGTGTTGCCTTCATAGTTCAGCCCCGCTTGTTTCGTGACGTCGGTGAAAGTGCCATTGCCATCGTTTCGGTAGAGAACATTCTGACCATAGTAAGTGACGAAGATATCCTCCAAACCATCGTTGTTATAGTCTCCGACAGTTACTCCGCTGGCCCAGCCGGAACGTATTAATCCAGCCTTCTCCGTGACGTCGGTGAAGGTTCCATCCCGGTTATTTTTGTAGAGGCGGTTGCTGGAATCTGGAACAGGCGCATCCATGCGCGTGCCGCACAGTACGAAGATATCCAGCCAACCGTCGTTATCAAAGTCCAGGAAGGCAACACCGCAACCTACTGTCTCGACGATGTAGTTCTTATGCTTTAGCCCACCGTAGACGACTGGGAAGGTCAGCCCGGCTTCGGCAGCAACGTCGGTGAAGTGTGCAAGGAACGGGATGCCGGAGGGCTTACCTCTGGGTAGCGGCTTCAGATTTCGCGTCGACACGCCCTGAGCCAAAGCCATTGTCGATGCGCCAGTCATCCATAGAAAATCCCGGCGCGAGATGTGGGTGTTTTCTTTACTCATGTTTGGCGAGAGCCTGTGCTTCTCTTCTCGAATCATAGCTCCCCATTCAAAGAGAGCTTTACTTGGGCGCAGTCTCCCCACCGGATACCTTCTGAATCAGCGAGTCTTCTGTTTTGGTATGCAATTCCTTTGTCTTAGCGAACTCCTGGGCAGCTTTTTCCTTTTGGCCAAGCACCGTATACAGTCGCGCGAGGCGGTAGTGCGCGTCGGGCTGCGAAGGGTCCAACTTCACGGCATGTTGCAGTGCTACGACAGCTTCCTGATTTTTATTTTGGTCGGCGTAGATGCAACCGAGATCGAAGTAGGCCAACCGGTTTTCATTTTGCAATTGAAGCGCCTTCTGCAACAACGGTTCCGCCGTCTTGTCGTCATTCGTGTGCAGCGCGATGTCGCCCAGATAGAGATAGGATTGCGCATAGCCTGGGTTGTTCTTGACCTCCAGTTGCAGCTCCGGCAATGCTTTGTCGTAATCTCGTTGTTTGTAGTAAAGGTAGCCCAGCTCGAAGTGGAGGACAGGTTCCTTCGGCGAGATGCGCGCGGCTGCTTCAAGCTCGTTAATCGCATCCTCCGTCTTCCCCATGCCGTCGAGCGCTTCCGCCATCAGCATGTGTGCCTGGACCGCATCCGGATTGACGGCAAGAATGCTCTTAAACTCCGTCAAAGCGCAGTCGTACTGGTTGCTCCATAAACAACTCTGGGCAAGAACATTGTGCAGCTCCAGGTTGGAAGGATCATTCTGCAGTGCTGTATGCAGATACTCGCTGGCCTTGGCATATTGACGTAGCCCGAAATAACTCATCCCCAGGAGGATCGTGCTGCGAGGGTCCTCCGGCTTTTCCTTCGCTACCAACTCAAATGCCGGGATCGCGGCTGAAAAATGTCCCTGCTTGAATTCGGCGATACCCAGATTAAATGCCACGTCAGGTTGAGTTGGACTTAAGGCCAGCGACTTGCGGTACTCGGCCGTAGCCGGCTCCAGTTTCCCTTGTTGTGCGAGTGCGGCACCCAGGTTGCTATGGATCATGGCGTTTTTGGGATACTGCTGCTCCAGTTGACGCCATAGCAGTTCAGCATCGTGGAATTTGCCTGTTCGCATTAGCTCTGAAGCCTGGACAGCGAGATCGTTCTGCCCGTGTAAAGGCAGGATTGCACAAAACAGAAAAATCAACGCCAGACAGTTGAGCCACGCGGTTGAGATGAATTTGTGGGGCCGAGCACGGTGCCTCCGGAGCTTCCGAAAGGCAGGTCGCACCGCCAACCACGCTGGAAACATCTCGGACAGGAAAATCATGTCAGGGGGATTATCTGCTAAACCATGGTCTGATTGGAAGGACGGACCTAGGTTAGGCCGCAATGTGCTTTTTGCCTGATTTCCAAAGAAGTAATCGTTTTCAGGCTCTCTCCCACCGCATATAATTGGCCCGTCCAGAAACCTTCTTTTTGACGACACAGGAGATTGCCATTGCGAATGTCTTACCTACGACTCCGAGCTCTCTCAAGCCTCTTCGTCGCCTTTACTATGCTGCCTCTGCATACGTATGCACAGCAGCAATCCGCGGCCCAGTCATTCAAATTCATGAACCCGGCGCTTCCGATCGATCAGCGCGTCGATGATCTGATCGGCCGCATGACCCTCGAAGAAAAAGTCTCGCAGATGCGCGATCATGCTCCAGCTATCAAGCGCCTTGGCGTTCCCAAATACGATTGGTGGAACGAAGGTCTGCACGGCGTCGCCTTTGCCGGATACGCCACTAATTTTCCCCAGGTTATCGGCATGGCCGCCACCTGGGACACTAGCCTCGTGCACCGCATGGGCGACACCATCTCCACGGAAGCGCGCGCCAAGTACAACCAGGCCATGCGCGAAGACCACCATGAGATGTTCTTTGGTCTTACTTTCTGGGCCCCCAACATTAATATCTTTCGCGATCCGCGCTGGGGACGCGGCCAGGAGACGTATGGCGAAGATCCGTTTCTCACCGGGCGCATGGGCGTTGCCTTCGTCACCGGCATGCAGGGCAGCGATCCAAAACATTTAAAATTGGTCTCCACCCCGAAGCACTACGCCGTGCACAGTGGTCCCGAGCCGCTGCGCCATCAGTTCAACGTCGACGTGTCGCCGCACGATCTCGAGGACACGTATCTGCCTGCCTTCCGCGCCACGGTCACGGAGGCGCACGCTCAATCCGTGATGTGCGCCTACAACGCAATCGACGGAGCGCCCGCCTGCGCCAACACCATGCTCCTGCACGACCACCTGCGCGACGCCTGGCACTTTGATGGTTATGTCGTCAGTGATTGCGCCGCTGTTGCCGACGTTGCTTCCGGTCACCATTTCGCTCCCGATATGGCTCACGCCGCCGCAGCCGCGGTGAAGGCAGGTACTGATCTCGAGTGCGGTTTCGGCAAAGGGCAAGCTTACCCGGCTCTCGTCGATGCCGTGCACCAGGGCCTAATTACGGATGCTGAACTCGACACTTCGCTGCGTCGCCTCTTCACCGCACGCTTCCGTCTCGGCATGTTCGATCCCCCTTCGAGCTACGCTTATGGTCGCATTCCCGTCAGTGAGAACAACTCACCGCAGCATCGCCAACTCTCTCTTCAGGCCGCGCGTGAGTCCATCGTTCTGCTGAAGAATCAGGATAAGATCCTTCCCCTCAAGTCCGGTATCGGCCGCATCGCCGTCGTCGGTCCCACTGCGGAACTCGTCCAATCGCTGCAGGGTAATTACAATGGCCCACCACCGTCGCCTGTTTATCCGCTCAACGGAATTGAAAAGCGATTCTCCTCCTCCAAAATCTCTTACGCCCAGGGGTCCAGCCTTGTCGAAGGTCTTGCTATGCCGATCGAACACACCGCGCTGCGCCCCACCAGTGGCTCCGGCAACGGCCTCACCGGCGAGTACTTCAACTCCCGGGATTTGAGCGGTCAGCCTGTGCTCAAGCGCACCGACCGCAACATTAATTTCAACTGGGACAAGGTTGTTCCCGTCGCCGGTCTCCAGCGGGACAACTACTCAGTTCGCTGGAGTGGCACCTTCATACCGCCAGGTCCGGGTGACTACAAGCTCGGCGTCCGCGTGAACTACTGCTACGCCTGCGAAAACGCGGAGGGCTTCCGCCTCTATCTTGACGGGAAGGTGGTCGTCGAAAGTGGCACCAAGGGCACCGGCGAGCGCGGCGCCGTCATCGAAGGCTCGGTACATTTTGACGATGCCAAGCCTCATGCCATTCGCCTCGAATACCTCCACGGCACTGGCAGCGCCGGCATCGATCTCACATGGGACGCGCCCGCGGCCATACTTCGCGACGAGGCTGTGCAGGCGGCAAAACAGTCTGATGTTGTCATCGCCTTTGCCGGACTCTCCCCTTCGCTTGAAGGAGAGGAGATGCCCGTCAAGCTCGACGGTTTCAGCGGTGGTGACCGCACCGCCATCGATCTGCCCGCGGTGCAGGAGGAGTTGCTGAAGGCAGTCGCCGCTACCGGCAAGCCGCTGGTCGTCGTGCTGCAGAACGGTAGCGCTCTCGCCGTCAACTGGTCCCAGGAGCACGCCAACGCTATTCTCGAAGCCTGGTATCCCGGGGAAGAAGGAGGCACCGCAATCGCCGAAACGCTCGCCGGCGATAACAACCCGGCTGGCCGCCTTCCGTTGACCTTTTACTCCTCGCTTAGCCAGGTGCCATCCTTTGATGACTATTCCATGAAAGGCCGCACCTACCGTTACTTTTCGGACAAACCGCTCTATGGCTTTGGCTTCGGCCTCAGCTACACCAACTTCGCCTATAGCAACATCAAGCTTTCTTCCTCAAGCATCAAAGCAGGCGAGCCGGTTACCATTGAAGGGGACGTGAAGAACACTGGTTCTGCCGCCGGCGATGAGGTTGTCGAGCTTTACCTAACGCAACCAAAGGCTTCTGACACGCCTATCCGCGTGCTCGCTGGCTTCACGCGCGTGCACCTTGATCCCGACCAGTCCACCCATGTCAAACTCACTATCGACCCGCGGTCGATCTCCCAGGTCGACTCGAACGGCACTCGCGTAATACTGCCCGGGGAATACAATGTGTCATTAGGTGGTGCTCAGCCCGACACCGGCGCTTCAGTTCAAAGCGGCCAGTTCACGGTGAATGGCAATGCAGAACTGGCCAAATAAACAAACGATCATCCCAGAGGACATCATCGCAGAGGATATTGACGTGTTCGCCGCAGCTCTGCCAGACTCACGCTTATGCGATATGGCGGAAAGGTCGAATATGCCCAGACGCGAAAGATACGGGAGCGGAACACACGCCTCTATCGGCTGGCGCACTGGCCTATATGGGTCTGGGTATTTTTTCTGGCGCCGGGACCATTGACGTTCACGCTCTTTGCGCATGGGTTTGGACGGGGCAATCTGACGTGGCTGATAGCGGTGCTGGCCGGGACGGGCATTGCCGGTCTGGGGGGAAGGTTGCCCGGCGTGGAACCGCGCCCTTATATCCTGCGATTTGATGAGGACAAGCCGAATCCCTTGTACCGGCGGGTGTGCTACACCTTCGCATGGAACGCCGTGCTGAGCTTCGCGCTGCTGAACCTGAGCGGTCTGCTGGTCGCGTCGACAACCGGCGTGTGGTACATGAGGCAGATCTACCACTACGTCTACCTGCCTGTGTGTGGAACCATTCTGCTGCTCGGCGCGGCGGGCGCATTGCCGCGCGTGAGGCTCTCGACCAAAGGTGAAGGCACGGAGCGGCGGTATTTCTACGGCTCGGTTTGGGCCGTGACGGTGGCGCAGGCTATTTTGCTGGCACTCTGGAAGACACTGCCGCAGACACGCACGGCGAGCCTGGTGAAGCTCGGTATCTTTGCTGGTACGCTGCTGCTGATGGGACTGGCAGCAAACCGTGGGGCGCTCCCGCGGACACGCCCTATCGTCCCGGGGGATTGGATGGTCGCGGACTGATCTGCGAAATTCGCTCAGTCCGTATCGTCGGACTCAGCGGCGAACGGGAAGTAATCCGGTCGGAAGTCGGGCAGATACCAAGCCGCCTACAATAGTGAAGTCAGTGTCCGCTTGACTATCAATCCAACGCTCTCCGCAGAATGTTTCTGGCGCGCAACAACCGAGACTTAGTTGCGGCAACAGAGATGCCTGCAAGTTCGGCGAGTTCCTTTACCGAACCATCATTCGATTGATGAATCTCAACCACATCTCGCAGAGCTGGTTGTAGACGGCAGATTGCCCGCCTTAAGCGCTCTACTGTTTCATGCCTTGCATAGAGTTCTTCAACGTCCTTCGTCTGGTCTGCAATCTCCCGGTGCTGCCAGGTCTCACCGTCGTTGATTTCCATAGAAGCCTCCGGATGACTACGCCTCTTACGTAGAGTCATAAGCGCCGAGTTGATCGCGATACGCGTGAGCCAAGTCGAAAATTTCGCCCTGCCATCAAAAGTTTTCAAATGAACATAGGCTTTCATCCACGCATCCTGAATCACGTCTTCTGCATCATCACGGTTTCCCGTGATCCGATAGGCCATCTTGAACGCTGTATTCGAGTATCGCTTCCATAGCTCTACAAATGCCGAGTGATTCCCTGACTTGGCCGCCGCAACAAGGACTTCATCATTTGCGGAAGGAACTGCGGAAGGAACCACGGATTCCTCGAGGACGGCAGCGGCGCGAGGTTGCCGAAGCGATCGGTCCGCTTCGCGCGGAGATCCGCCGTGTATTCGTCGACGCGGTTTGCCATCTCCTGTCGCCCGGATCTGTTTCAGCGGATGACGCTCGGCGCCGTCAGCGAAAGGATCACGGTTGCGATCCTTGGGGTGTTTCTGGAGTTCATTACACTGTTGGGCGGCCGTGGCGGAATAACGATGCCCGAGGGATCGCCGCCGTGAAGATGGCAGTGTCTTCGCCGGGAAGGGCTGTACGACATGCTGATGAACGTCAATGCGATTATGCTCCATGCTTAGATCCCCTTGTCTGCTCAATCTTCCATCGACAAAGCAATTTGCCTGCCACGATTCCGCAGAATGGAACAAAATCCATCTCCATGAATTCAAATAATTTGTAGAAATCAGACCGAGCACGAACCACTTGGCTAAGTGTCGAAATTTCGACATCGAGACCAAATACGGACGCCAAAGTCGCGGCGGAGGTATAGCTGCCCATCAAGACCGGACCCGAAACTTCCTCTCAAATCTTTCAAGTGAGCGGACGCTGCATGCTTGATGGACTTCGGTTTGTTCGCAGGAATTGTGAGTCAGCAATCCCGGGCTGCGGATCATCGTTGACGACTATTTACGGTCGGGTTGATGAATCAAAGTGCTGTCGATCACACATCTACCGACGGCCATGCCCCATTGCGAAATCCAACTACAAAGTTAATCGCCCCTCGCTTTGTCTCTGTCGAAGCGCGGTCGCGCACGAATGAGATGTCGACACATAGGAGGTTAGAGCGGCAGGTAAAGATGGCTGAGTGACGGACGTTCTATGGTGGGGCGGCGTCGAGAAATACCTGCATATGTGCAGGTTGTGAGACCCGGTAATTCTACGCCTCAATTGGTCACGATGATTGGCTCTCCGATTGCTTTTAGAAGAGAGAAAAGAGAAGGGCGGATTCGCTGTCTTTGTTGATTCGTCAGATGGAATTAATCGGAGAGAAAGACTATGAGTGATTTAAAGAAGAAGAACGAACCTGCAGACGGACTCTCACGGCGGAGCTTCTTGGGAGCCAGTTCTGTCGCGCTGGCCGCAGCCACGTTCATCGGATTGACGGCAGAGGCACAGCAGCGCGATGATACGCGCAAGGCTGAACACGATCATGCCTCGAGTAATCCTGGACAAGAGAATAAGCCTCTGCTGGATGAAAACCCGAACTCCAACACACCTCCTCCGTCGGACCATGGCGATGTGGGTCCCATCTGGTACTCCTTTGACCTCGCCCATAAACGAATTGAAGAGGGCGGCTGGACGCATCAGGTGACCCAGCGTGAGTTCCCCACGTCGAAGGAGATCGCCGGCGTCAACATGCGCCTTACCGCTGGTAGTTATCGCGAATTGCACTGGCACACGGCAGACGAGTGGGCTTTCATGCTGGACGGCAATGCTCGCGTAACCGTTCTGAATCCCGATGGAACAATCTTTATCAATGATGTGAGCGAGGGGGATCTGTGGTACTTCCCCGCGGGGTTTCCCCACTCCATCCAGGGTTTAGGACCGGATGGTTGTGAATTTCTGCTTGTCTTCAATCAAGGGATGTTTTCAGAAGACGACACATTCCTTCTCTCTGAGTGGGTCGCCCACACACCGTCCGAAGTTCTGTCGAAGAATTTCAGAGTGGATAAGAGTGCGCTTGCAAAACTGCCAACCGAGGGACTCTACATCTTTCCAGGAGATATTCCTAACTCGCTCGCACATGATAAGGCGGAGGTCGGTGGACCGAAGGTCGAGTCCCCATATCAATACACCTTTAAGATGCAGGCGATGACCCCCAACAAAAAAACCAAGGGAGACGAAGTGCGTGTGGTTGATGCGCATAACTTCCCGGCATCGAAACATATCGCCGCCGCTCTGGTCACCGTCAAGCCGGGTGGAATGCGCGAGCTGCACTGGCATCCGAATGCCTCGGAATGGCAGTTCTACATCGCGGGCAAGGCCCGGATGACCGTGTTTATGCCGGTGGGAAATGCGCGCACGATGGACTACAACGCCAACGATGTGGGATTCGTTCCAGCCGTCGCTGGCCATTACATAGAAAATACCGGCGACACCGATTTGGTGTTTCTGGAGATGTTCGCAGCAAATGAATTTCAGGACGTCTCTTTGAACAACTGGCTGAGGCAGCTTCCCGCAGGAATTGTCACCGCACATTTACATCTCGACGAGACCGCGATCGAGAAGATTCCTGCCGAAAAATTGGAAGTGATCTAGAAATAGCCTCTATTGAAGGGTGCTGCGTGCGGTGATAGTTCCAGGCAGCAACCCCTTCGTTAGTAGACATAAATCTGATTCTCTCAGTATGAGTGGGTGGGTTGGTTCCAATGCCGTTTGAGATGGTCTCCATGCTCTGGTCTACGTCGGCGCGATCCGATACGATGAAAAATTATCGTGCGTACCGGAGCAAGTTAGCCATGGGCAAACACTCGCGCCTGAAATATTACGGATTGGCAGTGATTGCTTGCGCTGTAGCCGTGGCGCTCGGTGGTCCCGTTGAGGCCCAGTCATCGTGTTTATTGCTCGCCATTATGGCGAGCAGTCTATTTGGAGGCACAGGACCTGGACTCTTGGCCGTCGGACTCTCCACCATCGCTTTCAACTTCCTTGTCCTGCCGTCTCCACTCTCTCTATCAAGCCCTTCATCGCACTACTTGCGATTCGGAGTTTTTGTTATCGCAGCCCTCGCCACAAGCCAGTTAGTCGAGACCAAGAAGCGAATTGAAGAATCCCGCCGCCGGATTGAAGAAGCCCTGAGCAGCACTCAGGCGCGACTTTCCCGAGCGACACAGATTGCAACTGTAGCCGAGCTCGCAGCTTCGATCGCGCATGAAGTCAGCCAGCCCCTCAGCGCAGTTGTCGCGAACGGCCGCGCCTGCATTCAGTGGCTATCGGCGGAGCCGGCAGATTTGGCCAACGCCAAAGTGGCCGCGGAGAGGATCATCCGCGATGGCAAGGCGGCTGGCGAAGTAGTGCAGCATATGCGGGCGCTTTTCAAGAAGACTGCTCTCGAAAGAGTTGCTCTGAACGTCAATGAAGTCATCGAAGAGGTGCTTAGCCTGATCCACAGTGAGGCTGTGACAAAACAAATCGCTGTTGAGACTGATCTGGAAAAGAGGCTGCCATCGACGCTGGGTGATCGCGTGCAGCTGCAACAGGTAATCTTCAACCTACTCCTCAACGGAATTGAGGCGATGGGAGCGGTGGCGGATCGTCCAAAGAAACTCATCATCCGATCGAAGATGCAGAATTCCGATACCATCCTGGTAGAAGTTCAGGACTACGGCGCCGGTGTGGCGGATTCAGACAAAGTCTTCGAGGCTTTCTATACTACGAAGGAAAAGGGAATGGGGATGGGGCTGTCGATCTGTCGTTCGATCGTGGAAGCGCATGGAGGCCACCTGGGGATTTCTCCATCTCAAGACCCAGGAACGCAAGGGCCGGGAACGACGTTCTTTTTCACTCTGCCGCTTGGAACGATGAATCCAAATGAGTAAGGACGCACCAATCGTTTACGTGCTGGATGACGACTATCGCGTACGCGAGTCGCTGACCAGCCTCCTGTCATCTGTGGGGTTTCGCGTTGAGTCCTTCGCCTCCGCAGCAGAGTATCTGAAATTCAAAAAGCCGGACTCTCCCGCATGTTTGATATTGGATCTGCAACTACCGGGCATGAGTGGCCTGGACCTGCAGCGGGAGATTGCCGGAGGGGATGCACCGGCAATTGTCTTTGTCACGGGACACGGAGATGTGCCATCTTCTGTTCGTGCGATGAAGGCGGGTGCCATTGAATTTCTGCTGAAGCCTTTTGATGATCAGGAACTCCTACGGGCAATTGATGCAGCCATCGTGCAGGATCGCGAAGCGCGGCTGAAAAGAGCGGAGATGGCCGAGTTGCAAAGACGCTACGCACTGCTAACACCTCGCGAGCGGGAGGTCCTGCCGTTCGTGGTTGCCGGCCTCCTCAACAAACAGACCGCGGCCGAACTCGGCAACAGTGAGATCACCATCCAGGTTCATCGTGGACAGATCATGCGCAAAATGGCGGCGTCATCCTTGGCAGATCTGGTCAAAATGGCAGGAAAACTGGGGATTTCCTAATCGTATGAACACCATCGGGTCT
>Ga0185299_10001478_pt1 | contig 44814 bp, 41 predicted proteins | sample PaiPotPPA55metaG_FD_128002 | JGI IMG/M metagenome (GOLD analysis project Ga0185299, IMG submission 128002) | Iron sulfur acid spring bacterial and archeal communities from Banff, Canada, to study Microbial Dark Matter (Phase II) - Paint Pots PPA... ... | reverse complement strand
CACGCGCAGGACCGGCTCCAGGATCGTGTAGTCGCACACGTAGGCGAGCGCAGCCAAGTCTCTCTGAGTATCACTGAGTCCTGCGACAGGCCGCAGCGCGTCGAACGGCCTGATCCAGACGGCCTGGTGCGGCGCCCGTCCACCCTCGACGGCCAGGTAGACCGGTCCTGGCACGTGCCGCATGTCGAACCCGCGTCCGCCGCACCAGTAGGCCTTTGACTCCTCGGTCATCGTGCCGCCCGCGCGCCCGGCGAGATACTCCGCGGAGGTCGGCAGATCCTCCGGATCCGGCACGGTCTCGGCGAGTTCGGGAGCGAAGCGGCCAGCCCCGGTGACACCTGCGGCGAAATTGGCCAGGCACACGTAGATCGGCTTGCCGTTCTGATAGCCGCGCACCTGCCGCGTACCGTAGCCACGGCCGTCGCGCAGCAGCTCAACCTCGTAGCGCACCTCGGCCCCGATGTCGGCCGGACGCAGGAAGTAACTGTGCATCGAATGTAAGGTCTTGCCATCAGTCATCGAGCGCATCGCGGCCGCGGCGGCCTGTGCGACCAGGTCGCCGCCGTAGGCCTTGGGCCACGGGCACGGCTGAGTGACGGCGGTGAAGGCGAGATCGAGGTGCTCAGGCTCGGCGGGGGTGAGCGTGAGCGCGGCGGTGACGGTCTCGGAGGTGGGCAGCGTCGTGGTCGTCATCGGCTTAGCCAGTCGCGCAGTTCGTCGTCCGCGACGTCGGGGAGGTTGACGACGATGTTCTCCGGCGTGCGCGTCGTCATCCACACCAGCGGCTTGCTCCGCGAGAGGTTGCACTCGACGTGCGGCATGAACGGCGGGACGAAGACCCAATCGCCCTCCTCCATGTCGAGGTAGTCCTCGAACTTCTCGCCGAAGTAGATGCGCGCGCGGCCGGAGAGCACGTAGCCGCCGGTCTCCGCCTCGCCGTGGTGATGGGTGACGGAGCGGTAGCCGGGCTCGTTGCGCACCTTGCCGTACCAAAGCCGCCTGGCCGGGGTGTGCTGGATGCTCACCCCCGACACGCGGACCGCGCCGCCCGAGTCTGCGGTGTCGCCGAACTCCTCTCCAGCGCGGGTGACCACCGGCACGACCAGGCCGTTCGGCAGTCGGTACATCGAGTTGTCGCCCTCGAGGCGGTAATCGCTGGCGTCAAGCTCCATGAAGGTTTGCTCCGATCGGGTCGGCGGCTCTGATGTATCTCGTATTTTTCACTGTCGTCATGTAAAGTCAATACCCAACGCCGGACGGATCCGCGTCCGCTCACCCAGACGGAGGCCTCCATTGCCGCCCCTCGCCGTGAATCCGCCCAGCTTGCCGACCCCCAGCGGCTACTCCCACGGGACGCTCGCCGGCCACACGCTCTACCTCGGCGGGCAGACCGCCCTCGACGCCGAGATGAAGATCGTGCCCGGCGGCATCGTCGAACAGTTCCGGCAGGCGTTCTCGAACGTGCTCACCACCCTGCGCGAGGCCGGCGGTGAGCCGGAGGACCTGGTCAGCATCACGATCTACCTCACCGACATCCCCGACTATCAGGCGCACGGCAAGGAGATCGGGCGGGTCTGGCGGGAACTGGCAGGCCCGGTCTACCCGGCCATGGCGGGCATCGGCTGCACCGCGCTGTGGCAACCCGAGGCGATGATCGAGATTCTCGGTGTGGCTGTGATCCCCGAGGGACGGCTGCGTGCGCCGGGTGACGAGCAGAACCAGAACCCTGCGAGCCGTCCGTGAAGCTCGCTACCGTTCGCGTGCCCTCCACCGCCGGTCCGGTGACCCGGGCCGTCAAGCTTGCCAGCGACGTCCTCGTCGACCTCGGCGACGCTGACCTGGGCGCCTTCCTTGCCCGGCCCGACTGGCACACGCGTGCCGAAGCCGCTCGGGCCGACACCGGGACGAACGCGTACCCCGTATCCGACGCCGACTTCGCGCCGCTGGTGCCGCACCCGTCGAAAATCGTGTGCGTAGGGCTCAACTACCGCAACCACATCCTCGAGATGGGCCGCGACCTGCCGCAGTACCCGACGCTCTTCGCGAAGTTCGCCGACAGCCTCGTCGGCGCCAATGACCAGATCGTGAAGCCCCCCGAGAGCGAGGCGTTCGACTGGGAGGCGGAGCTGGCCCTGGTCGTCGGACGCACCGTCAGGCGGGCGCGCGGTGCGCAGGCCGAGGAGGCGATCGCGGGCTTCACCGTGCTCAACGATGTCAGCGTCCGCGAGTGGCAGAACCGTACCGGGCAGTGGCTCCAAGGCAAGACCTGGGACTCGTCCACCCCGGTCGGCCCCTACCTGGTCACCCCGAACGAACTGCCCGGCGGCGTCTGCCCCGCCCTCAACATCCGACTCGAGGTCGACGGCGAGGTCATGCAGGACGCTTCGACCGCGGACCTGCTGTTCGACCCGGTCTCGCTCGTCGAGTACGTCTCGACCGTCGTACGCCTGAACCCCGGCGATCTCATCGCGACCGGCACCTCGGGCGGCGTCGGCCAGGCTTGCATACCCCAGAGGTTTCTAACCGATGGATCGAGCATGGTGACGTCGATCGAGGGGATCGGTCAGCTGCGCAATCGCATCACACAGGAGCACGTACTGCGCACGGCGTGGTGGGACGTGAGCTACTAGAGTGCAGCCATGACTACGGAGCCGAGGGTGGAAGCCGCCCAGGCCCCGGCGCCGAACGGACGTGACCGGATCGGTCCGCTGATCCTCTCCGCGTTCGCCCTGTACGCGCGCAGCGAAGACAACTGGCTGTCCGTCGCCTCCCTGGTCAGACTGATGGCCGACCTCGGCCTGGACGATCCGGCCGTGCGCTCGTCGATCTCCCGCCTGAAGCGGCGCGGCGTGCTGCGCCCCGAGCGCCACGGCAAGGCGGCCGGCTACTCGCTCGAGGGCTCGACCCTCGAGGTGCTCGCCGAGGGCGATACCCGCATCTTCGAGCGTGCCCGCGCGACCATGGCGGACGGCTGGCTCCTGGTCGTCTTCTCGGTGCCGGAATCCGAGCGGGACAAGCGCCACGAACTGCGCACGAGCCTGACCCGCCTGGGCTTCGGCACCGCGGCGCCCGGCGTGTGGATCGCCCCCGGCAACCTCGCGGCCGAGACGCGGCGAACACTGAATCGTCGTGGCCTGACCGCATACGTGGACATGTTCGGCGGCGAGTATCTCGCCTTCGGGGAGCCGCGCTCCAAGGTGCGCGACTGGTGGGATCTCGACGAGCTTAGCGCGCTGTACGCGGACTTCCTCCGGCAGTACCGCCCCGTCCTCGACCGCGTAAGCGCACAAGGCACGACCCCGCTGGCGGCGTTCCAGACGTACATCCCGATGCTGACCCAATGGCGCCGCCTGCCCTACCGCGACCCCGGGCTGCCCTTGGAGCTGCTGCCCTCAGGCTGGAGCGGCGAGACCGCAGGCGTGCTCTTCGACGATCTCAACCGCGCGTTGAGCACACCGGCACGCGAGCACGCCATGAGCGTCATCCACAGCGACAGCTGACCCGGACGGCCTCAATCCTTCGAGTAGAAGAGGCCGTCGATCGGCGTCCCGAGGCGCCCGGTGCCGAAGCTCCATGTACTCGCGCGGGTGTTCGTCGCGGTGTCGACCACGGACACGGTGTTTGTGGCGGAGCCGGATACGTAGGCCTGGCTGCCGTCCGCGCTGAGTACGACGCCGTCTGGGGTCGTGCCGACGGCGACGCTCGCCGTGGTCGCGCCCGAAGCGGTATTCACCTCGTACAGATCACCCGGGGCGGGGTACGCTCCGCCGCCGGCGGTGTACAGCGTCGTGCCGTCCGGGGAGACCGCCATGCCCTCGTTCAGGTCGGTTCCCGCAGTCAGGGTGCGGGTGACGGTACCAGTCGCCGTGTCGACGACGGCCACCGATGTGCCGCCGTCCACGTACGCTGTGCTGCCGTCGGCGGAGAGGACGAGAGCGGTGGTGTATCCCAGTGTACTGAGTCGCACGGCGGCGGTGGCCTTGCGCGTCGCCAGGTCCACGTACGTGAGCGTGGTGCCGCCGACTACGTACGCGGTCTCGCCGTTCGGGCTGACCGTGACGGCAGCCGGGACGCGGAACTCGCACGGCACCGTCGCCCGCTGCTTCAGGGTCGCGGCGTCGTACACGGCGACCGTGTTGGTCGAGAACTCGCCGATGAACGCATCGTCCGTCCTGCCGCCGAAGCCGATCGCGCGGGAGTTCGGCGCGTCGAGGGTCCCGATCACGCTGTTGGTCTTCGTGTCGAGGACCGTTGCGGTCCCATCCAGGCTGATCGCCCACACCTGCGCGCTGTAGCTCTCGGCACCGTCGCAGAGCACATACACAACCCGCCCGTCGCGCGAGGACTGCACCTCGAACGGGTAGATGCCCACGCCGCGCGGCTGGCTGAGCGCCACCCGCGTACGCACCGCGCCGCTGCTCGCATCTACCCCGGTCAGGGTGCCCGCCTGGCTATTGACCACGTACAGCCGCGGCGTCTTGAACGCACCGGTCGCCGTGGCGGCGTGCGCGACGGCGGTTCCCATCGTGCAGAGGACGAGCGCGGCCGCGCATACGAGCGCGCGCAGCCGTCCACGGTTTGCTCTGCCCGACATGGCTTTCCCCTCAGCCGCCCGTGCCCGTTAATCAGCGGTCTGAGTAAAACACCCGCTATGTGGATCCGCCACAGCCAGTCCGCGCTCGGGAGCGTCGAGAACCCGACAAGTCGGGAACCCGCCTATCCGGGGTCTGGGAGCTGCGACGATCAGACGCTCGCCACCAGCATCTCCTCGGCGCTGGCCGTCCGAAGGTCGGCCCGGTCCGGGAAGTAGCGCCGGATCAGTTCGGCCCCCGATACGTGCCGGGCCTCGCGGAATCCTGCGTCCTTGGCCAGTGCGAGCATCTCGTTCGGGGAGTAGAAGCCGATGAAGGGCGTCCCGGATGCCCGCGCGGCATTCTCCACCGCCTGACGACCTGGCCGCTCGGCGGCGTCGAGGAGGTCCAGCGGCAGCAGGAACGTCATCGCGACAGTGGAGCCGGGGGCCAGCCCCGCGATCTGGCGCAGCGTGGCGGCGGTGGCATCCTTGGTGAGGTACATGCTGACACCCGCGGAGGCCACGGTCGCGGGCCGGGCGGCGTCGAATCCGGCCGCCGTCACCTGCTCGAACCAGGACCCGCCCGCCTCGAAGTCGACCGGCACGAGGCGGAGCCACTCGGGGATCGGGTAGCCGAGCTCGAGCAGGCGCCGACGCTTCCAGGCCTGCGGGCCAGGCTGATCGACCTCGAAGATCCGTAGGTTGTTGCCGCCGGAGGCGAGATCGGACCTTCGCTGGGCGAAGGTGTCCAGGCCGGCGCCGAGGATGACGTACTGGGAGCCGCCGCGCTCTGCCTGCTCGACGACCAGGTCCTCGATGAAGCGCGAGCGCGCCACGATCGAGGCCCGGTACGCGCGAGTGCCCTCGGGGTGCATGTCCCCGCGTGAGCGCCAGCCCTCCTCGGGGGCGGCGAGTCGCAGGCCGATCTCGTCATGGAGCGCGTGCGGCGGCGGATCGATCTGGACGTGCAGAGCCCGCCAGAGGGCGACCCGTACCGCCGTGCTGTCCGGGACCGCGCTCAGCTCATCACCCATGACCGGATACTAGCAAGCTAGTACTGCCTCAGCCTGGGTTCGCCTCGCGTTCTGCGTGTTGAGGCATTGAGTTGAGGGAGCTGATTCGAGTCTACTGCCTGTGCTTCGGGTGCGCCGCTGCGCGGCGTACCGCAGCACGAGCGGCCATCCGAACCGCGAACACGATCTGGTGCCGTAGCAGGCCGCCTAGGACTACGTGAGAACCCGCATGCGCGTTGGTCCCTTCCGGGCATTTGGAACTTAACCGCGCCTCGGCCGCAGGCCAGACTCGTAGGCGGCGATGACGAGTTGGGCGCGGTCGCGGGCGCCGAGTTTCATCAGGAGGCGGCCGACGTGGGACTTGACGGTGGAGATGGTCACGTTCAGGCGGGTCGCGATCTCGGTGTTGGACAGGCCGAGGCCGATGAGGGTCAGGACCTCTCGTTCCCGTTCCGTCGTGCCCTCCGGCAGGGGAGTGGGAAGGTGTTCGGACGTCGGCGCGGGGTGGCGGGTGAATTCTGCGATGAGGCGGCGGGTGGTGCCGGGGGTCAGCAGGGCCTCGCCGGCGGCGATCACGCGGATCGCGGCGAGTAGGTCGGCGGGCGGGGTGTCCTTGACCAGGTAGCCGCTGGCTCCCGCACGTAGCGCGGCGAAGACGTATTCGTCGAGTTCGAATGTGCTCAGTATCAGAACCCGCACTGCGGACGTCCGCGGGTCCGCGGTGATCTGCCTGGTCGCCTCGATCCCGTCGGTACCGGGCATCCTGACGTCCATCAGCACGACGTCAGGCGCCTCCTGCCGGGCGAGTCGGACTGCCTCCCGGCCGTCAGCGGCCTCGCCGACCGCCGTCAGGTCCGGGGCCGTGCCCACGAGCAGCCGGAAGCTGGCGCGGACCAGGGCTTGGTCGTCGGCGACGAGGATGCGCGTCGTCATGCCGCCGCCCTACTGACTCGCCGTCGGCGGCACGACGCTGCAGGCGGACGATGCGACGGGCAACTACATAGGGGAGACGGCCTGGAACACCCTTCCGCTGGTCCAGCCGGGACAGGAGTCGTCGGCCTCGGGCGGCGGTTTCAGCAGCCTGTATGCCCGGCCCGCGTACCAGGACGGCGTCGCCGGGGCGGGCTCGGGCCGGGGCGTTCCGGATGTGGCCGCGGACGCCTCCGCCCGCAGCGGCCTGGCGATAGCAGTAGTCGAAGGCGGCGGCGACTACGCCCTGACTGAGGCCACCGGAACCAGCGCCGGCGCCCCGTTCTGGGCCGGGATCGTCGCTCTAGCCGACCAGTACGCCGGCCGCAGCCTCGGCTTCGTCAACCCCATGATCTACCGAATCGGCGGCAGCCCGCTCTACCACCAGGCATTCCACGACGTCACCACCGGCGACAACACGGTCCAGTTCCCGTCCGGGACCATCGAGGGCTACCAGGCGGCGCCCGGCTGGGACCCGGTCACTGGCTGGGGCAGCCCTAACGCTCAGGTGCTCGTCCCGCTGCTGGCGGACGCGCGTTCATAGCCGCTCGACGGGCCGAAGCCCCCGCCTCGCAGCAGTGCGGCGACGGCGCTGCGACTGGTGGAACGGCCGATCGCGGCGCGGGGGGCCTCGCGGAGCAGGACGGCCGTCCAGAACAGCGCCGTCATCGGCCACGCGTGCCGCCTGCGGTACAGCCGCACCCGATTGACCGTCAGCAGTGCCCAGAGACGCCCGGACGTCTTCGACTCGCCGCCGAGGTGCGTTGCCTCGGCGGCGGGGGCGAGGCGGGTGGCGAAGCCCCGGTCGCGGGCACGCAGGGCGTACTCGGTCTCCTCCGAGTAGAGGAAGAACGTCTCGTCCCAGGTGCCGCACGCCTCGAGGCAGTCCCGGCCGATCAGCATGACGGCGCCGGTCGCCCAGTCGGCGGTCGTGACTGCCTGGTACGCGGCATTATCGGCGACGGTCTCGCCTAGCCAACTGATCCGGCCGGAATAGCGGCCGAGCAGGGCCTCACCGAACGCGCGCGGCAGGCTCGGCTCGCGGCGCAGCGAGCGGCAGAGCTGGCCGTTCGCGTCGCGGATGCGTGGAACGACTATGCCGGAGGGCGGGGCCGCGTCCGCGGTGAGGACGTCGAGCATCCCGCGTACGCAGTCGGGCTCGAGTCGGATGTCAGGATTGAGGATCAGCGTGGTAATCGGCGGGCTGTCCTCCGCGAGCGCCGCGTTGATGGCGGCCGCGTAGCCCGCGTTGCGGCCGGTCTGCAGCACCGTGCCGATGACGTCGTCCTTGTGCTCGCGCAGCCAACGTTCGGCTAGGACGACGGTGTCGTCGTGAGACGCGTTGTCGACTACCGTCAGCCGCCAGTCGACGCCTGCCAGCCCGGGACGCAGGGAGTTGAGTAAGCCTTCGAGTACAGCCGCGCTGTTCCAGGTGACGACGATGGCCGAGACGATCACCGGGTCTCGCTCCGGCTGCTCTCATCTCGCAGCCAGGTCGTGTAGTCACCAACCGCGATGGCGCGCCGCGCCGCCCGCCTCGACCACAGCGCGACGAGCGCGAACCAGGCGATTTTCGGCGCCGTCGCGGGCCGCTGGCGTAGCAGGGCGAGGAGGTCGCCGCCCGTGGTGCGCGCGCTCGCTCCGGCGGCGGCGAGTTCGGGCCGGGCGCCGGCCTGCGCGGTGACCGTCACGACGCGCGTCCTGCGCCTGATCAGGTCGCGCAGGTTGCGCGGCGGGTACACGACGGACGTCGCCGCGTCGACCACGGTCCGTTCGTGTTCTGCGAAGGCCAGCGAGGCGGCGAGGTCGTCGCCCATGAGCTCGGGCAGCGCGGACAGTCTGGCGTGGCCCGCCGCGGACACACCGACGACGCCGCGGCCGAACAGACCGGCACGGATCGCCGGGAGGCGCAACCAGACCTCGTAGAACCAGCGCACGGTCCACGGACACCCGTCGAGCGGCACCTGCCGCCCCGGCGCGACGGCGAGCAGTTCGCCGCCGCTGCCCTCGAGCATCTCGGCGAGTATCAGCACGTCCTGCGCGGTGAGCTCGACGTCCGCGTCCACGTAGAAGCGCGGGAAGGAGTCGGGCCCTGCCGCCGCGTCCGCCAGACGCATGGCACGGTGCTTGTTCGCGACCGGGGTTTCGAGGACGCGGACCGGCGGGCCGATAGCGTGCGCGGCCTCGGCGCTCGCGTCGGTGCACCCGTTGGCGACGACGAGGATGTCCAGACGGCCCCGCGCTCCTTCGGCCAGCCGGGGCAGCAGTCGGCGCAGCGCCGTGGCCTCATTAAATGCGGGTACGACGACGCTCATCATCACATGCAGCAGTATTAGTGCGCGAAGAGGCGGATGTCTACAGGGCGATGATGAATATTTATTTGGTGGCGAAATGACAAATAATCTTGTCTTTTTGAGGCATGGGTAACGGCAGGTAACATCCGCCGCATACACCCCTTAGCGCATCGTGCACGTGTGGTTGCACGCGGTGATAGTGTGCACTACGGCGCACGCCGGGCGTGGCCGAAGTGAGCCGATGATACTTAAGAAATCATTAAGGTGCCCCGGTGGTCTATCGCTCGATCATCTTGTGCCAGTAGCTTGCAGCGGTACAAGAGCACAGAGTCTATTGGGTTAATTCGAGCTATCAAGATTCTTTCCACGCACAGCTTCTTGGTGGGATCTGTGTACTGATAGCCACGCAGGATTGGTGCAGGTCAGGGAGTTTTCAGAACATCATTGTTTGGGGGAGAACGATGACCACAGTCAGCCTTGTGCCCGTGCGTCGAGATTCCGGCCCCGCGTACCGCGACCTGCTCGCGAACGCGCGCCGACCCCGGATCTGGACGCTGATCGCCTTCGATGCGTTGACCGCCATGTTCGCCGCGCTCATCGCCACGCTCTGGCACCTCGGCGGCAGCGACGTCTCCCGCCTGCGCGGCACGCCCACCCTGCTGACCACGGCGGCCGTGGTGCCGCTGTGGCTGCTCGGCCTGTGGGTATGCGGCGCCTACGGCCGCCGGTTGCTCGCCGAGGACGGCGAACTGCGTACTCGTGTGCTGCGTACCGCCGCGCGGATGACCGTGCTGGTGGCCGGCCTCAGCCTGCTCGTGGACAGCACCTCGCTGCTGCGGCACGACCTGCTCGCCGTGGCCCTGGCCGCGGTCCTCACCCCGGTAACACGCCGGCTGCACCGCTGGGCGGATGACCACGCGGCCGGGTCCGAGCACCCCGCGCGCCGCGGCCTGATCGTCGGCCATCCCAGTTCCATAGCCGAGTTCCTGCTGCATCAGCGGCCCGCCGACGCGCGGCGGCTCAGCGTCGTCGCGGCCTGCGTCGTCGGTCCCGAGGCCGACCCGGACGGCGCGGACTTGTCGGTTCCGGTGGCCGGCGGAATGGACGAGATCGTGCCCGCCGCCCGCACGAACGGCTGCGACGTGGTGATCGCCCTCGGCTGCCCCGAGTTCGGCCGCGGCGCGCTGCGCCAACTGTGCTGGCAGCTGCACAAGGCGGGGGTCGAGGTCGCGCTCGCCCCGATCCTGTCCGACGTCGCGGCCGGCCGGCTCGCGGTGTCCAGCGTCGGCGGCCTGCCGCTGCTGCACCTGCGCGCGCCGGCGCTGAGCGGCCCGGCCCGGCTGCTGACCGACCTGTGCCAGCGCGCCGCCGCGCTGCTCATCCTGATCCTGATCAGCCCGCTGATGTTCGTGCTCATGCTGCTGGTCCGGGCGACCAGCCCGGGTCCCGCCCTGTTCCGGCAGAACCGGGTGGGCCTCGGCGGCGCCGAGTTCAGCTGCCTGAAGTTCCGCACGATGGTGGTGGACGCGGAGGCCAGGCAGGCCGAGGTGGCGCACCTCAACGAGATGCGCGACGGGCCGCTGTTCAAGATCAGCAAGGATCCGCGGCTGACCCGGATCGGCGGCGTGCTGCGCCGCTACTCGCTCGACGAGCTGCCGCAGCTGCTGAACGTGGTCGGCGGCTCGATGGCGCTGGTCGGCCCGCGTCCACCGCTGCCCGCCGAGGCCGCGATGTACAGCGACGACATGGCCCGCCGGCTGGCGGTCAAGCCCGGTCTCACCGGTCTGTGGCAGGTCAGCGGCCGCTCCTCGCTGTCCTGGGCCGAGTCGGTGCGGCTCGACCTGAGCTACGTGGAGAACTGGTCGCCGGGTCTGGACGCGATGATCCTGCTGCGCACCACCTCGGCCGTCGTGCGCGGGGACGGTGCGTTCTGATGGCGGCGCAAGCCGCTGAGGGGTCACGCGCCCTGGGCGTCGCCGTGGTGGGCGCCGGCTACTGGGGGCCGAACCTGGTGCGCAACTTCCAGGCCTCGACGTCCTTCCGGCTGCGCTGGATGTGCGACCTCGACCTCGACCGGGCACGTCGGGCGCTCGGCCGCTACTCGACGGTCGAGGCCACCGACGACTACGCCCGGGTGCTCGCGGACCCGCTGGTCCAGGCGGTGGCGATCGCGACTCCGGCCGCCACGCACCGGGACCTGGCGTTGGCCGCGCTCGCCGCGGGCAAGCACGTCCTGGTCGAGAAGCCCCTCGCGTCGGGCTACGCGGCGGGGCGCGAGGTGGTCGAGGAGGCCGAGCGGCGCGGGCTGACCCTGATGTGCGACCACACCTACTGCTACACCCCGGCCGTGTCGTACATCAGAAAGCTGATCGCCTCGGGCCAGCTCGGCGACGTGCACTACCTCGACTCGGTGCGTATCAACCTCGGCCTGGTCCAGCCGGACGTCGACGTGCTCTGGGACCTCGCCCCGCACGACCTGTCGATCCTCGACTTCGTGCTGCCGCCGGGCGTCACCCCGATCTCGGTCGCCGCGCACGGAGCCGACCCGATCGGCGCCGGCCGCGCCTGCGTCGGCTACCTGACGCTGAACCTGACCGACGGCGCGATCGCGCACTTCCACGTCAACTGGCTCTCCCCGACGAAGGTGCGCACGACCATGATCGGCGGGTCCAAGCGCACCCTCGTCTGGGACGACCTCAACCCCGCGCAGCGCGTCACCGTCTTCGACCGCGGCGTGGACCTCACCCCGTCCACCGAGCTCAACGAGCAGGCCAGGCGGGAGATCCAGATCAGCTACCGGTCCGGCGACATGGTCGCGCCCGCGCTCGGCGAGCGCGAGGCGCTGGGCGCGATGGTCGAGGCCTTCGCCACCGCGATCCGCACCGGCGAACCGTCCCCGACCGACGGCCGGGCCGGCCTTCGCGTCGTGGACATCCTGGAATCCGCCTCGCACAGCCTCGAGCTGGGCGGAGCAGCCGTCACATTGAAAGGAAGCACGTCTTGAACAGCACGAGTAAGGGCACGAACACCGGCGGCGCGAGCAGCGCGCGGGTGCCGGTCGCCGGCAGCCGGATCCTGGTCACCGGAGGGGCGGGCACCATCGGCTCGACCCTGGTGGACCTGCTGGTGCGCGAGGGCGCCGGCGAGATCGTGGTCTTCGACAACTTCGTGCGCGGCCGCCGGGAGAACCTCGCCTGGGCCGCCGCGCACGGACCGGTGCACGTGGTGGTCGGCGACGTCCGGGACCAGGAGACCGTGCGCGCCGTGACGCGGGGCATCGACCTGGTCTTCCACCTCGCCGCGATCCGCATCACGCAGTGCGCGCAGGAGCCGCGGCTGGCCAACGAGGTGCTGGTCGACGGCACGTTCAACGTGCTGGAGGCGGCGGCGGGCGCGGGCGTGCGCAAGGTCGTCGCGTCCTCCTCCGCCTCGGTGTACGGGCTGGCCGAGCAGTTCCCGACGACCGAGCGGCACCACTCGTACAACAACGACACCTTCTACGGCGCGGCCAAGGCCTTCAACGAGGCCATGCTGCGCAGCTTCCACGCCATGTACGACCTCGACTACGTGGCGCTGCGCTACTTCAACGTGTACGGCCCGCGGATGGACATCCACGGCCTCTACACGGAGGTGCTGATCCGCTGGATGGAGCGGATCGAGCGCGGCGGACCGCCGCTGATCTTCGGCGACGGATCGCAGACCATGGACTTCGTGCACGTCGCGGACATCGCCAGGGCGAACCTGCTGGCCGCCGAGTCGCCGCTGACCGACGAGGTCTTCAACGTGGCCTGCGGAGTGGAGACGAGCCTGCTCGAACTGGCCGAGGCACTGCTGCGGACGATGGGCGCGGCGGGTCTTGCGGTTGAGCACGGTCCCGAGCGCGCGGTCAACGGCGTGCGCCGTCGTCTCGCGGACACGACGTCCACGGGCCATCGGCTGGGCTTCCGCGCGGAGATCGGGCTGGAGGAAGGCCTGAGTGACCTGGTCGACTGGTGGCGGGCCGAGCGGGCTGCGGCTGCGGCAGCGTCGGAAGAAACGGCGGTGGCGGTGTGACGAGCGATCAACTGCTCGCCGGCGCGCCGGGCGCGGCGCCCGTCGACCGCGTCCCCGTCATGATCCCCTATCTCGGCGAGGAGGAAGCACAGGCCGCCGCCGACGCCGTGCGCTCCGGCTGGGTGGCGCAGGGCCCGCGTGTCGCAGAGTTCGAACGCGCCTTCGCCGGACGCATCGGCGCCGAGCACGGCGTAGCTCTCAGCTCCTGCACCGCAGCGTTGCACCTGGCGCTGATCGCTGGCGGCATCGGTCCCGGCGACGAGGTGGTGGTGCCGTCGTTCTCCTTCATCGCGACCGCCAACGCGGTGCGCTACGTCGGCGCCGACCCGGTGTTCGCGGACGTGGACCTGGAGACCGGCAACCTGACCCCCGCCACGATCGGCGAGGTGCTCACCCCGCGCACCCGCGCTGTGCTGCTCGTGCACCAGGGCGGCGTGCCGGCGGACGCGAGGTCGGTGACCGAGGCGATGCAGCCCTTCGGTGTCATGGTGATCGAGGACGCCGCGTGCGCCGTGGGCTCGACGGCCTACGGCGCGCCGGTGGGCGCGGGTGCGCTGATCGCGGCCTGGTCCTTCCATCCGCGCAAACTGCTGACCACAGGCGAGGGCGGGATGCTCACCCTCGATCGCACGCACTGGACCGCGCGGCTGCGGCGGCTGCGCGAGCACGGCATGGACGTCTCGGCCGCCGAGCGGCACGCCAGCACGGGCCCGGTATTCGAGCACTACCTTGAGACCGGCTTCAACTACCGGATGACGGACGTGCAGGCGGCGATCGGCCTCGTGCAACTTGGTCGGCTCGAGGCGATGGTGCGCCGCCGCCGCGAGCTCGCCGCGTACTATCACGAGCTGCTTGACGGCGTGCCCGGATTGCGCGCGGTACGTGATCCAGAGTACGGACAGGGCAACTACCAGTCCTTCTGGGTGTTGCTGGATGAGGATTACCCAGGCGGGCGGGACGAGGCCCTGACCCGCCTCGCGGCCGCCGGGATCTCCGCGCGCCGCGGCATCATGGCCGCGCACCTGGAACCCGCGTACCGGGACGTCGAGCGCATCGAGCTGCCGGTCACCGAACGCCTGACCCGCGATTCGCTGATCCTGCCGCTGTTCCACACCATGGATGGTCTGCAGCAGCGCCGAGTGGTGGACGCGCTGCTAGAACCGGCCCGCTGAGGTGGCGCGCGTACTGTGCATCGTCGGCGCGGGCGGTTTCGCGCGGGAGACCGCGCAACTGCTCGCCGCTTGCATGCCCGCGCTCGGCCGTTCGTTGAGGCTGCACGGTTTCCTCGACGACGACCCCGAACTCTTGGGCCGGACAGTGGACGGCGTGCCAGTGCTCGGCCCGAGTACCGCCGTGTACGAGTTGCCGCACGCCTCGGTCGTGCTGTGCGTCGGCAGTCCGCGCAACCCGCTCGCCCGGATGCGGCTGGCCGACCGGCTCGACCTGCCGCCGGACCGCTATGCCACGCTCGTGCACCCCTCCGTATCAGTGTCCGTGGACTCGGTTCTCGGCCCTGGCACGGTGCTGCTGGCGCAGACGGTGCTCACGGCGGGCGTCCGGGTCGGCGCGCACGTCGCGATGATGCCGCGCGTGGTGCTCACGCATGACGACGTGGTGGAGGACTTCGCCACGCTCGCGTCCGGGGTGCTGCTCGGCGGCGGGGTCCACGTCGGGCGCGGCGCATATATAGGTGCGGGCGCGATGGTCCGGGAACAGGTGTCGATCGGCGCCGGGTCGATCGTCGGCATGGGCTCCGTGGTGTTGCGCGACGTGCCGCCCGGCGAGGTGTGGGTCGGGAATCCGGCTCGCCGGCTGCGGGCGGAGGTCGATGACGCCGAGCCGGTCCCGGCCCTGGCGGTTGGATTGCGGGAGGGGTGAGGGAAATGGGCGAAATATCGCGGATCCCGTTGGTGGATCTGGCCTCGGCGCGCGACGAGGTGGACGAGGAGGTGAGCGCAGGCTTCGCGCGGGTCCTGCGCACGACGGGCTTCGTCGGAGGTCCGGAGGTGGCCGCTTTCGAGCGGGAGTACGCCGCGTTCGGCGGAGTGCAGCACTGCGTGGGCGTGGCCAATGGCACGGACGCGCTGGAGCTCGCGTTGCGCGCGGTCGGCCTCGGCCCGGGAGACGAGGTGCTACTGCAAGCCAACACGTTCGTGGCCACCGCGGAGGCAGTCGCGCGTACCGGGGCACGCCCAGTGTTCGTGGACTGCGACGAACGGACCGCGCTGCTGGATGTCGCGGGAGCTGCGGCGGCGGTGGGCGCGCGGACGAAGGCTGTGCTGCCGGTGCACCTCTACGGCCAGCTTGTCCCCGTCGAGTTGTTGCGTGCCGCACTGGACGACGCGCCGCAGGTCACGATCGTCGAGGACGCCGCGCAGTGCCAGGGAGCCTCGCGTCTAGGCCACCGACCGGGCAACGGCGGCATCGCGGCAACCAGCTTCTATCCGGGCAAGAACCTCGGCGCCTACGGAGACGCGGGTGCAGTGCTCTGCGACGATCCGGAGATCGCGACGGCGGTGCGCACCCTGGCCAACCACGGCGGCCGGACCAAGTACGACCACGAAATCGTGGGTTGCAACAGTCGACTCGACGCTCTTCAGGCCGTGGTGCTGCGAGCGAAACTCAGCAGGCTGACGGCCTGGAACGCGGCACGGCGCGTGGCCGCGGAGCGCTACCACGAGTTCCTCGCCGGTCAGGACAACATCCAGCGCCCGACCGTGCTCGAAGGCAACGAGCACGTCTGGCACCTGTACGTGGTCAGGGTCGGCGATCCGGCAGCCGGCAGCGGCGTGCGGGACATGGCGCTGGAGAAGCTCAACGCCGCAGGCATCGGCGCCGGGGTGCACTATCCGGTCGCGCTGCACCGCACGAAGGCCTTCGAGTATCTCGGCTACCGTCGCGGAGCGTTCCCGTGCGCCGAGGACGCGGCGGACCGGAACCTCTCGCTCCCGCTGCATCCGCACATCACCGCCGACCAGCAGGAACGGGTCGTCGAGGCGTTGCTGGCGGCCGTGGGGTGAGCGGGGTCCATCGGCAGGCGAGGCTACGTGGCCGAGGACGGTGGGTCGTCCTCGGAGCGGTGGGTCTCGCCTGCCTGGGTCTGGTTCTGTGGCTGGTGCTGGAAGGTCGGCCGGGCGCGAGTTCGAGCGCTGCGGGACATACGACGTCCGCGAGCCCCGCTGCGTCTGCGCCCGTACCGTCGAAGTCTGCGTCCGCATCGCCGACCTCATCAGGACCCTGCGCGTCCCCGGCCGCGTGCGGCTTCCCAACTGCTGCTGATACGGGACCACGCATGCAGGACCTGACCACTCATTCCGGCAACATCGAGATCCGCCGCAACGGCGAGGTGGTGAGCGGCTGGGACCTCGACGGCTCCCTCGACATCTACGCGAACGACGTCACCGTCATCGACACCCGGATCGACTCGGCGAACTGGTGGGCGGTGAACCTGCGACCCGGCTACACCGGTCTCCGGGTCCTGCACAGCCTGCTGACCGGCCAGGGGGCCGCCGGTCCGGACAACGGCGGCGAGGACTACGCCGTGTCCAACATGGGCTCGGGCACGGTCGAGGTCGGCTGGGACGACGTGTCAGTGTTCGCCGACGCGCTCTCCCTCGGCCACGGCTCGATCCACGACGACTACGTGCACGACCTCCGGTCCTTTATCAATCGCTCCGGCGGCTACGCGCACCTCGACGCGATCCTCAGCGACGGCGACGACCGGCTCGGCCTGCGCATCCAGCACAACACGCTGCTCAACCCGGTCCCGGCGGACCGGGGCGCCACCTCGGTGATCGGCCTGCTGCCGAACACCGGGCCGATCTCGGACACCGTCGTCGTGGACAACTGGATCGCCGGCGGTGGGTATTCGCTCTACGGCGGGGGAGCGGCCGCCACCGGCGTGGTGGTCACCGGCAACGTCTTCTCCACCCAGTATTGGAGCCGCTGCGGATATTACGGCCCGGCCGCCTACTGGAACTCCGCGGGTGCCGGAAACCAGTGGTCGGACAATCGTTATTCCAATGGCGCCGAGGTGGTCCCGGGCAGCGCGAGCTGATCACGGATGCCGATTTATGGATCAGTACACTGATCGATTTGAAGGCCTGATGAAGAAACCGCAACAAAATCCCGGAAACCTTCGGGAAACCCGGAGCGTAGCGCTACGTTGACAGGTGGTGGCGGTCGCGATTGCGCGGCCGATGGCGGGTCCGGTGTGCCCCGGGCCCATTCCAGGGGGGCGACGGACTGTGGTCGGACTAGCTTCGATCGCACGGAGCTGGACACGTACGGTAAGCAAGCTGGTACCCATCGCGCTCGGCGCGCTGCTCGTCGTCGCCGCTCTGCCCGGTGCGGCCGCGGCCGACTCAGGGCCCTGCGGCGCGGGCTCCAACCCGGTCGAATGCGAGAACTCGCAGCCGGGCACGCCGATGGCGGACTGGTACTCGCCCGGCTCCTGGGGCGAGATCGAGGCCTTCCCGACCACGACGAGCGTCGCGCTCGGCAACACCATCAGCTTCTCGGTCTCCTCGCCGGTGTCCTACACCATGGAGATCTACCGGCTCGGCTGGTACGGCGGTGACGGCGCGCGGCTGATGCCGACCTCGCCGACCACGACGTACCCGGCCATCACCCAGCCTGCCTGCGACACCTCGGCGTCCACCGGAGAAGTGGACTGCGGCGACTGGTCGACCACCGTCAGCTGGTCCGTGCCCTCAACCGCCGTCTCGGGGGTGTACCTCGCCGAATTCGACCAGTCCGACGGCGGCGGTCTGATGCCCTATCCGTTCGTGGTCACCAACCCGTCGAGCACCGCCGACATCGCCGTGCAGACCGACGATCAGACCTGGCAGGCCTACAACATGTGGGGCGGGGCCGACCTGTACGAGGGCGACGGCCCGGCGCCGGACGGCCGCGACTACGCGGTCAGCTACAACCGTCCGATGGACGTCGAGGGCGAGAACGGCATCTTCGGGTCCGAATACCCGATGATCCAGTTCCTGGAACGCAACGGATATGACGTCACGTACCTGTCCAGCGTCGACATCACTCAGAATCCTGCGCTACTGCTCAATCACAAGATCGTCATGTCCTCCGGGCACGACGAGTATTGGGACCAACAGCAGGTAAGCGCGTTCACCGCGGCCAAGAACGCCGGCGTGAACCTGGCCTTCTTCAGCGGCAACGAGGTCTTCTGGCGCACCGAACTCGAACCGAGCATCGCCACCGGCGCCACCGACCGGACCGTCACCACGTACAAGATGACGAAGATGGAGTTCCCGCAGCCGGACGGCATCGCGGACCCGAGCGGCCAGTGGACCGGCACCTGGATGGATCCGGCGGGCGCAGCCACCGGGGGAGGGATGCCGGGCAATCAGCTGACCGGCACGCTGTTCACGGTCAACGGCTACCGCAGCGACGCGATCACCGTCTCGTATCCGTACAGCCTGGATCGATTGTGGCGCAACACATCCGTCGCCTCGCTCCAGCCCGGTCAGAGCTACACGATGCAGACCGGCACCCTCGGCTACGAGTGGGACTCCGATCCGAACAACGCGGTCCGGCCACCAGGCGAGATCGACATGTCGTCGACCACCGTGCAGATCACCAACGGCACGCTGCTGGAGGACTACGGCAACATCTACGGCAATGGCACGGCGACGCACAGCCTGACCGAATATCGGGACCCTGAGTCGGGCGCGCTGGTCTTCGGCGCGGGCACCGTGCAGTGGTCTTGGGGCCTCGGCACCGTGCACGCAGACCTGACCACCGCCGAGGACCCGGTGATGGAGCAGGCCACGGTGAACCTGCTCGCCGACATGGGCGTGCAGCCGCAGACCCTGCAGTCCGATCTCGTCGCGGCGACGCAGTCCACGGTCACCACGGGCCCGACGGCGACCGTGAACACGCCCTCGGCGAACCTCTCCACGCCCGCGATGTCGCCGCTGACCGTCAGCGGAACGGCCGCCGCGGCCTCTGGCGCGGTCGTGGCCCGGGTCGAGGTGTCCACGAACGGCGGCACCACCTGGAACCCGGCTACCGGCCTGACGAGCTGGTCCTACAGTTGGACCCCGACGGCGACCGGTGCGTCGACCATCCTGGTGCGCTCCGAGGACGACAGCGACAACATCGGCGCCACCGCGAGCATCCCGGTGACGGTGACCGCGCCGGTTTGCCCCTGCTCGGTGTTCCCCGACTCCGCGGCCCCGGTCAAGCCGGACAGCGGAGATGCGAACTCGATCAACGTCGGCATGAAGTTCCAGCCGAGCCAGTCCGGCGAGATCACCGGCATCCAGTTCTACAAGGCCTCCACGAACACCGGCACGCACGTCGGTTCGCTGTGGACCCTCAACGGCACGCTGCTCGGCAGCGTCACCTTCACTGGCGAGACCGCTTCGGGCTGGCAGGAGGCATCCTTCACCCAGCCGATCCCGGTGACGGCCGGGACCACGTACGTGGTCTCCTACCTCGCACCCAGCGGCCATTACTCGGCGGACGCGAACTATTTCGCCAGCCAGGCGGCTGGCATCGCGCCGATCACCGGACTCGAGTCGGGCACCGCCGGAAGCAACGGCGTCTACAAATACGGAGCCAGCACGGCGTTCCCGGCGACCAGCTACGAGAACAGCAACTACTGGGTCGACGCCGTCTTCCAGCCGAGCGTCGCCAGCACCACCCCGCCGACCGTCACCTCCACCTCGCCGGTCACCGGAACGACGGGCGTGGCGGTCAACGGTACCCTCACCGCGTCGCTGAGCGAGGGCGTGAGCGCGAGCACCATCAAGTTCACCGTCACCGACCAGCACGGCGTCAACGCACCAGGCTCGATCACCTACGACCCGGTGGGCCATACGGTGACCTTCCAGCCGGCCGGCGAGCTGTCGATGTCTGATACGTACACTGCCTCGGTCAGCGCCACTGACCTGTGGGGCAACGTGATGCCCACGCCGTATACGTGGACGTTCACCACTGCCTCCACACCACCGTCGTACAGCTGCCCATGCTCGCTCTGGAACGGGACCGCGGTGCCGTCCAGCACGAGCACGAGCGACACGCATCCGGTTGAGGTCGGGATGCGCTTCGAGTCGGCGGTCGCCGGCTGGGTCACCGGCGTCAGCTTCTACAAGGGCGTCAAGAACACGGGCACGCACACCGGGAATCTGTGGTCGAACACCGGGACCCTGCTAGCCACCGGCACGTTCACCAACGAGAGCGCCAGCGGTTGGCAGACGCTGACCTTCACGAACCCCGTGCAGATCACAGTGAACACCCCGTACGTCGCGTCCTACTACGCGCCGAAGGGCTACTACGCCTCGAACTCCGCGTATTTCACGGTGCCGATCACCAACTACCCGATCACCGCGCTCGCCAGCGTCACCGGCGCGGGCGACGGGCTGTACTCCTACAGCAGTACCTCCACCTTCCCGACCAGCTCGTACAACTCGACTAACTACTGGGTGGACGTGGACTTCACCACACAGGCCCCTGGTTCGAGTGGTACCAACTCCGAGTCCTCGCAGGCCTCTACGACGCTGTCGGCCGGCACCGGCGTTGAGGTCGCCGCTGCGACAACCGGCACCTCGACCATCGACCCGACGACGAGCAGCTGGGAGAACGCCTCATACCCGGCGACAGTCGGCTTCGCGCAAGCCATCGAACCGCAATCGCTGCACCTGAAGGTGACCGCGGCCTCCGGCTATGAGGGCTCTGAGTCCCCGGCCGGCACGGTGATCGCGGGCACGGTGACGTACAACCCGAAGACCTTCACCGCCTCCTTCCGGCCGGACGAACCGCTCCCGCCGGGCACGACGTACCACGCGGTCGTGACGGCGGTCTCGGTCGCGGGCACTGCGGTGAAGCCCATCACCTGGACGTTTACCGTGGTCGGGCCGCAGCCGGTGCCCGTGCCCGCGCAGGGCTCCGGGGTGAACGGCGCGCCGCCGCCGGTGGTGCAGGCCAATGACACGGACTGGGCGTCGCGTCGACTCGCGCCGCTCCCGGATGAGGTGTGACGGGGGAGCTTATGAGCAGTGTCAGTGTGGTCGTGCCCTGCTACAAGTACGGGCATTACCTTGAACAGTCGGTGGGCAGCGCGCTGCACGGCCAGGACGGCGTGGACGTGCGCGTGCTGATCATCGACGACGCGTCGCCGGACGACTCGGCCGACCGAGCCCGCGAGCTCGCCGCGGCCGATCCCCGGATCGAAGTGCAGGTTCACCCGCGCAACCGAGGGCACATCGCCACCTACAACGAGGGCCTGCTGGAGTGGGCCGACGGCGACTACACCGTGCTGCTCTCGGCCGACGACCAGCTCGTGCCCGGAGCCCTGGTACGCGCCGCAGCCCTGCTCGACGCGCATCCCGAGGTCGGGTTCTGCTACGGCCATCCGCTGCGCTTTACCGACGGGCTACCGATGCCGGCCGCGCGCACCGAAAGCCGTGGTTGGAGCGTGTGGGAGGGCGATTGGTGGCTGCGTCGGCGGTTCGCGGCCGGGCAGGGCTGCATCACGTCGCCCGAAGTGGTCGTGCGCACGAAGCTGCAGCGGGAGGTCGGCGGCTACGACCCCGGCCTGCCGCACTCCGGCGACATCGAGATGTGGATGCGGATGGCCGCGCACGCCGACGTCGGCTACCTGCGCGGCGTGGACCAGGCCTTTTACCGAGTCCACGGCGCGAACATGTCTGTTACCGCCTTCGGCGGGAGCATGGACGACCTGCGTCAGCGTCTCGCCGCGTACGAGGCCGTGCTCGAGCGCTGCGGTGACCGCCTCAGCGATCGGGCCGAGCTCGACGCCACCGTGCACCGCGTCCTCGCACGTCAGGCGCTACGCCGCGCCGCGCGGGCCTATGACCGGGGCCGCACGGACCGGGTGCCGGTGGACGAGCTCGTTGCCTTCGCAGAGAGCTGCTGGCCGGAGTACCGGAGCCTGCCCGAGTACCGCGGTTTGGTGGTCCGCCGACGGGTTGGGCCGCGCGCGATGCCCTACTTACAGCCGTTGGTGCTCACCGCGCCTGTGCACAAGGTGCGAGAGAAGTTGTGGTGGCACACGTGGCGAAGGACTGGAATCTAACGGAAAGGTCTCTGGATGCTCGAGAAGCTGAAACGGGTCGTACGCGCGGCGCCGGTCACCCTGCGTACCCCGCCGTGGGTCGCGCCAGGGCACTTTTACTCGCCGGTGCCTGGCCCTGCCGATACCGAACGCGCGCTGGACCGACGCGCCGCGACGTTGGGCAACGCTGACCTGCCCGGCATCGACCTGAACCCCGAAGGCCAACGCGCCCTCGCCAAGACGATCTCCAGCTACTTCCCCGACGTGCCGACCGCGCGCACCGAGGGCTGGCGCTACCACCCCGACAACAACATGTACGGGCTCGCCGACGCCGCCGTCTACCACGGGATGCTGCGCCACTTCGCGCCGCGCCGCGTGGTCGAGGTGGGCTCCGGCTTCTCCTCGGCGATCGCCCTCGACACGGCCGATCGCTACCTGCCGGGCGTTGAGTTCACCTTCATCGAGCCCTACCCGCAACGCCTTCTCAGCCTCCTGACCGATGCGGACCAATCCCGTTGCACGCTGCTCCGTAAGCCCGTCCAGGACGCGGGCCTAGATCCGTACGACGCCCTCACTGCCGGGGATTTCCTCTTCATCGACTCCACGCACGTCAGCAAGGCGGGCAGCGATGTCAACTTCCTGTTGTTCGAGGTGCTGCCGCGGTTGGCTGAGGGCGTGATCGTGCACGTCCACGACGTGCTGTGGCCCTTCGAGTACCCGGAGGGCTGGCTGCGCGAACGGCGCGGCTGGACCGAGGCGTACCTGCTGCGCGCGTTCCTGCAGTACAACAGCGCCTTCTCGATCGAGCTGTTCAACTCATGGCTCTGGCACCGCGAACCCGCGCTGGTCCGAGAACTGCTGCCCGCCGCAGCCGGTCAGCTGCCGGGCGGAATCTGGCTGCGCAAGCGTTCGTCCCAGGTGGTGTAGTACGTGGCCGGGTTCACCAGGTAGCGCACGGTGGGCTTGGGCACGTGCGCGATCCGGTGCCGCCGACTGAAGCTGTAGAGCGTGGCCCAGTCCTCGCGCGGCAGCACGCCGCGATCCCGTCGCAGCCTGCTGAACCGCAGCCGGGTCGCGGCGCGGGCCACAAAGGCGTTCGCGTCGAGATACGCCCGCTCGCGCGCGGTGCGTGGATCGAAGGGCTCGGATACGACGTCGTGGTCAGTCCCATCCGGCAGCATCCGACGCAGCGCTGTGTAGACGCCGCCGAGCCCCGGATCGGTGTCGAGCGCGGCCAACGCGGTGGCGAGGTGGTCGGGCTCCCAGGTGTTGTCGTCGTCGAGGAACGCCAGGTACGGCGAGTCGGCGAGCCGGATGCCGACGTTGCGCACCACGCCGAGGACTGCACAGTTGCGGCTGAGGCTCAGAGCCACGAGCCGTGAGTCCTCCGGGAGCGGCGGCAGCCCGGCACCGTCGTCGACCACGATGACGCGGTGGTCGCGGACCGTCTGATCGAGCGCTGATTCCACGGCTTTTAGGAGTTGCTCGGGCCGCCGGTAGGTCGGGATGATCGTGGTCACCAGCGGAGCATGGCCCTCGGCCGGTATCAATGTACGCAATCGCCGCACCTCAGCGTTCTCAAACCGCCAAACCCCAGGCACCGTGTACGCCAGCAGTACCCTGTTACGCAGCTCGTAGAGCGGCAGCCACCCGAAGCGGCGGCGTAGCGCGCGCTTGATCACAGGATCTCTCCTCAGGGAATTTGTGCCGCGGGTTCAAGCGGCGCGGGCGCCTGCACCGGACGAGCCGCCCGCAACTTACGCAACGTCGGCCAGGTGATCGCCACGTACACAGCAGTCGCAGGCACCGCCGCCGCGAACAGACCCGCGACCTCCGGCGGATGCCCGAGCCGCTCCACGGCTAACGCGACCGCCGCCATAGCCACCCCGCCCACGAACGGCCGAGCGCAGGCCCGCAGCACCACCCGTGGCCCGATCCCGGCCTGTGCGAGCGCCCATAGGAACAGCGGCGTGACCAGCGGCCCGGCCACCAGGATGTGCCCGGCGCCGACTCCGGCGATGCCGCGGGCCCGCGCGGCGTAAATCAGGGTGGGGATAAGGGCGAGCAGCCACCAGCCCTGGACCAGGATCAGCGCCCGTTGTCGACGCATCGCCACCAGGCAGTCGTAGGCCAGCTCGAAGGCCACGCGCAGCAGCCCGAGCAGCGCCAGGAAGCTCAGCGCGCCGGAGGCCGTCGTCCACTTCGCCCCGTAGACGAAGAAGATCACCGGCTTCGCGAGGACCAGCAGCAGCACGCACGGCGGCACCGACGCCGTCATCAGCACGCTGAGGCTCTGGGCAAAGCCCTCGGCGATCCGGCCGGTCTCGGCCAGTCGGGAGAACCCGGCGAAGGACACCCGGCGTGCCACCTCGGAGACCGCGCGCACCGGCCAGCCGGACATGTTGAACGCGATCTGGTACAGGCCGAGCGCCACCGGCCCGAGCGTCGCGCCGACCACCACGGAGTCCACGTTCAGCATGAGCAGCACCAGCAGGCTCGCGCCGGCCAGCGGCAGGCCGTAGCGCACCAGCTCGCGTGCCTGCGTCCGGTTCCAGCCGGGTCGCAGCAGGCCAGGCGCGCTCAGGCCGCAGCCGATCAGGCCGACCGCGTTGCCCGCCACCGACCCCCAGGCGAAGCTCATCGCGCCGAACCCGGCCACGGCCAGGCCGATCGTGAGCCCGCTGGAGACGACGAAGTTCGCCGTGTCGATCAGCATCCTGCGTCGCTGGGCGAAGGTGCGGTTGAGCATCCCGGCGGGCACGCAGGAGATACCGTCGATGATCACTGCGATGCCGAGCACGCGCAGCACGCCGGTCGCGTCGCCGGAGCCGAGCAGCCTGGCCAATTCCGGCGCGACGACGAACAGCAGCGCGTAGAGCAGCGTGCTGGAAATCGTCGAGAGAGTGAGGACTGTCGGCGCGAAGGAGCGCACGTCCCCCTCCCAGCGCACGATCGCCAGGCTGACGCCCATCTCGTTCGCCGCCAGCATCACAGCGAGCACGGCCAGGCCGATCGCGTACAGACCCCAGTCGCGCGGCCCGAGCAGCCCGCGCGCGAGGATCACCCCGGTCAGGAAGTTGCCGATCCGGATCACCAGGGTATTGACGAAGCTCCAGCGGACCCCGCGCCGCACCTGGCCGTTGAGATCTTCCTCCCCAGCGCTATCGGTCATTCGACCCCCACCAGTAGCCGCTCGGGTTCAGCTTCAAAGACGTGCTCGCTCGCCGTCACCCGTTCCCGCCGCGCGATGCCCAGGTACGCGCCGGACAGTCCGAGGAGCAGGAACAGCAACCCGGCGAACATCGGGAAGCCGAGCGAGTCGAAGGTCGCGCTCAGCACCATCGCGGCGGCCATCGCGGCGGCGAAACTCTGGCCGAGCTCGCGGCGGGACGGGTCGGTGCTCAGCCGGCGGCCGAGCCGTCCGCAGCGCCACCCGGTCAGGTACAGACCGAGCAGCGCGAGCACGCCCACCGCCCCGATCTCGACCATCGAGAGCAGATACATGTTGTCCGTGTACCGGTAGAGGCTCGGGATGAACGTGCCGTATCCGCGCCCGAACAGCGGCCGCTGCTCCACGTACTGGGCGACGCCCGCGTAGTCGGCGGTGCGTGCCTGGGTGCTGTTGTCCGAGTTGCCGAGGAAGGACGAGAACAGGCCTGCGGTCGTGGACAGGAGCCCAGGCACGGCCAGCTTGAGCATTCCGGCCCCCGCGACCAGCACCACGAGCGCGGGCCGACGGCGCTTGGCCTGCCAGGTCGGCACGATCAGCAGCAGCACCACAGCCAGCCCGATGATCGAGGTGCGCGACACCGTCAGCGGCATCGCGCCGCCGATCAGCGCCACCGGCAGCCAACGCTGAAGCCGGCCGGTGCGTCCGGGCTCGAAGGCCTGCTGGAGCGCGAACGGCAGCAGCAGCGCGAGGACGGCGGCCAGCTCCAGCGGCTGCGAGGTGTTCGCGGACGGCCGGATGTAACTGCCTCGGGTGATCAGGTCGGAGGTCAGGCTGCTCGGCCGCAGCCCCGGCACGTGCACCGACGCGAGCAGGTCCTTGGAGGTGAAGAACTCGATGATGCCGAGCGCGCCGATGCCGCTGCCGTAGAGCACCATGCGACGCAGGATCAGCTGCAGTTCGGCGTAGTCGCGGATGCCCGCCGAGGCGAGCACCACCACGCCCATCCACGCGGCCAGGCCGATCAGCCCGCGGTCGGCGGCCTGCGTCTCCAGGCCCACGGCCTGCCGCGCCGGGTCGGCCAGCGCGAGGTAGCCGAGCAGCACCGCCGCGGCGAAGGCCCACAGCGCGAGCCGCGGCGCGGCGGTGCCCGGTGCCGAGCGCGTGTGTCCGGCCAACCAGGATGCGGTGTACCAGATCAGCGCGAGCAACGCGTAGATGTTCGCCGGAGTGCCGACGTCGCCGAAAGCCGGCACGATCCACCCGGACGGCACGATCTCGACCAGCAGCAGATACCCGGTGAGCACGGGCACGACGCTGCGGCCCTGGGCGCGGGGGACGGCCACGGGGTTCAGTCGCGCACTTCGGACAGCGGGACGATCAGCTCGCCGGAGCCGCGTTCTCCCGGCTGTTCCGCCGGTATCTCCTCAGGCCAGCGCATGGCCGCCGACGTCGCCGACGTACTACGCGCAGCCAACCGTCGTCCCTTCCTGGCCCGGCGCCGCATGGCCACCGAGTCGAGGGCGAACGTCGCCAGCACCGCCAGCGCGAGCGCGGCCGCGCCCGCGCCGAGCGAGTCCTGGTCGCGCTGCTTGTTCAGCGCGCTCGGCGGACTGCCCGGCACGATCGTCGCGGCGGTGATCATGTCCTGCGCGGGCACGCCCTGCTGTACCTGAAGCGCCGTGAGCTGCACGCCCGTGTACGCGATCAGCGTCGTCATCGCGGCCTTGGCGGCCTGCGGCGTCGCGCCGTTCGCGGTGAGCTGGATGAACGGCCCCTGACTCGCGGCCAGCACCGCCGTATAGGTGCCCACGCCCTCGCCGGCGAGCTGCTTCGCCGCATCAGTCGAGTCCACCCGGCGCACCAGGAAGTCGGCGGTGTCGTTGAGTGAGGAGTCGAAGCTCAGGAACGGATTTCCGGTGCCCGGCAGAGTCGAGGTCCCCTTGGTCGACTGCTGCGAGGCGAGCAGGCTGACCATGCCGGTCGACTGGTACTGCCGAGGGATCGACTTGTCCACCCCCGCGGTCAGAACGGCCACCAGGATCAGCAGCGGCAGCAGCACGTACCAGCGCCTGCGGATCACGCGCCCCATCTCGGCGAGACTCATCGGCCGCCCTCCTGGTCCCGGGACTTTTCGGGCCTCGGATACACTCGGTGATCGCCGTGCGGATTCCCCAGGGGAGAATTCTGTCAGAGGTCGAAGAGGAATTCAGCGTTCGGTGGAGAATGCACGTCAATTGCGCCTACCGCGCGCTGTTCGCGCGCCGGTACGCTGGCGGTCTTAGCAGAGTTCGAAGATCGATTCCGCGAGAAGCAGACGGGTGTTTTCGAAACGGCCGTGCCGATCACCGGGGAGGGACGCGGTGGCCTTTCACGAGGTGCTCGCCGCGCTCCGGGCCCGCTGGTTCCTGGTCGTGGCGGCGCTGCTGTGCGCGGCCCTGGCCGGCGTGTTCGTGCTGCGCGCAGTGCCCCTCTACCAGGCGACCGCCGCAGTCGTGCTCGTGCCACCGAAGGCCCGCACGACGCCGAACACCCTCGCCTCGACCACCCCGTCGATCGCGGCCGCCGGGCAAGCCGTGGACGATATCCTGCTGAGCCCCGTGGAGGCCACGGCACTGCGCGCACAGGGCGTCGTCGATACCTACACGATCGTCCCGCGTAATAACGGAACGACCGAGACGCCCTCCTACGAGGTGCCTTCCGAGCAGATCACTGTCACCGGCAAAGACCCCAACGCCGTCCTCAACGAGGCCAGCGCTCTGATGACCGACTACACGGCTCGCCTGCGCTCCATGCAGACGCAGACCGGGGTCGCGGTGACATCGCAGATCACTGACGGCGTGCTCGCACCCCCGACCGTCGTCCGCCTGCGCGGCTCACGCAGCCGTGGCGCCGTCGGCATCGGCCTGCTCGGGCTCGGCGCGGGCGTGGCCCTGGCCGTGCGCTTCCGGCCGGGCCGTCGCGGGAATGACGACTACCCCGTTCAGTCCGAGGAACCGGAGGACATTGATGCAGTCGTCGTCTGAACCGGCCACCGCCACCGCCACCGACCCCGCCACCGACCCCGGGCCTGCCCGCGTGATGCCCGGCGCCGACGTGGAGCCGGGCGCGAGCCTCGGTACCGGGACGACGGTCTGGGGCCTCGCGTCGGTACGCGATGGTGCGAGCGTCGGACGAAACTGCGTCATCGGCCGCGGCGCCTACCTCGGCCCGGGTGTACGCCTCGGTGACAACGTCAAGGTGCAGAATCACGCGCTGATCTACGAGCCCGCGACGCTCGGCGACGGCGTCTTCATCGGCCCGGCCGTCGTCTTCACCAACGACACCTACCCGCGCGCGGTGACGCCGACCGGCAGGCTGAAGACCGCGGACGACTGGCAGGCGGTCGGCGTGAACGTGGCCGAGGGCGCGTCGGTCGGCGCCCGCGCCGTATGCGTCGCCCCGGTGCGGATCGGCAGGTGGGCCCTGGTGGCGGCGGGCGCCGTGGTGGTACGCGACGTGCCCGACTTCGCCCTCGTCGCCGGCGTGCCCGCGCGCTGGATCGGCTGGGTGGGGCGGGCCGGCGTGCGGCTGGAGAACCTCGGCGACGGCCGCTACCGCTGCCCGCAGACCGGTGCGGAGTACCTGGAGCAGGACGGCGGGTTGCGCGAGTAGCTCGACCCTCAGCTCCCACCCACCGCGACCGGCGAGAATCCGTTGCGGATCAACAACTTCGGCGCTCCAGAACCGTCCGCCGGAACCTCCCAGATGTCGTACCCGGTCCCCGAGGTCTGCGGCACCTGGTACATCACCTCGTCGTCGCCGAGCCAGGCGGCCTGGTCGTCGATGCTGCGCGTCTCGGCCAGCGGCGTCTCTTGCAGGGTTTTGAGATCGAGAACGTACAGCCGCCACGGCGAGGTCAAGCTCGTCGACGTGCGCTTCTTGAAGACGATGTGCGTGCCGTCGGGGGAGAGGGACGGGCATTCGACGTTCTCGATGATCGAGCGCAGCGTCTTCGTGGCCAGGTCGCCCTGCATGAGCCAGGTGTGTCCGGCCGAGCCCATCGTCGCGTAGAAGTGCTCGTCATCCGACTCGAACGTAACTCCCCAGTAGTTGATATCCACGTCACGATATAGTTGGCCATTGACATACGCGGCGAACGTCTCAAGGTTCGGAATCACCGCACCCGTCCGCAGATCAAGCACGCCGGTGCGGGTGGAGAACTGCGGGCCGCTGTACGAGTCGCCGCTGACGAACACCGTCCACGTGACCATCCGACCGTCCGCCGACACCCGCGCCCGGCTCGGTATCCCCGGCAGTTGGACCTTGCGCAGCAGCCGCAGCGAACCATCAGAATCCTGGTACGCCTCGGCGTACTGCGTTGCAACGAGCGAGCCCTCGGTGCGCAGGCACGCTACCGTGTCGGCAGCGGCGTACACGCGCTCGCAACCGAGCGAGGAGATGGCCGGATCGACGGCGCCCGGATCGCTCGCCGGAACCTCGGCCACATGCTCGTAGTCCGCGCCAACAGCAGTCGAGACATAGAGGATTCGCGGCGTCCCCGTCAACGGGAGCGCCGCCGTCGCCGGAGCCTTCGCGCCCGACGCCAGCACCGCCTCGTGCCGATGCGCGGCATGCAAGCTGTACCCGCCCGCCACGGCGAGCAGCACCGCGCTCCCCGCAGCGAATGTCCATATCCGCCACCGAGCGATTCCCGCGCCCCCGCCCCCGTCGCTCACGCAGCGCTCCCAGCCCCCGGCCGCACCAGCAGTGTCGCGGCGCAGAGCGCGAGCAGCAGCGCCACGGCGAAGCCGTATACCACCGACCGCGCACCGGTCACCGACCATGCGAAGCCGAAGGCGAGCGAGGCGATGAACGCTCCCAACGCGCGCACGCTCTGCAGAATGGCCAGGCCCGCAGTGCGCAGATGACGAGGCAGCAGCGGCCCGGCGTGCGCCATCAGTACGCCATCAGTCATCGCATAGAAGAGCCCGTGGATCGGCAGCACGACGAAGAGCAGGCCGACGCTCGCCGGGCCGGCCGCGAGCAGCAGGTAGACGACGAGCAGCGCGACGTGCCCGCCGAGGAACACGCGCCAGCGCCCGATCCGATCGGCCAGCCGCCCGAACGGGATGGCGAGCAGCAGATACCCGCCAGTCGTGCCGACCGCGAGCAGCGCGTATTCGATAGCTGTCAGATCCAGCCGTTGCTGGAGGACGAGGTAGACGAACGTGTCGCTGATCCAGGCCGTCCCGAGCAGGCCTGCGGCGATGCAGACGCGGCGAAACCGGCGGTCGGCCAGCAGCATCAGTCCGGCGCGGAAGGAGACCGCGTCGCGGCTCGCGAGGGGCTCGCGGTGGTCGGAGACCAGCAGGATCAGCGCGAGCAGGCCGATCGCGGCGATGCAGAAGGAGACCACGAACACGGCGTCGAACGCGGCGGCCGCCACCGACACGCTCAGCGCGACGACGGCGAGCAGCGGTCCGAGGAAGGCGCCGACGGTGTCCATCATCCGGTGCACGCCGAACGCCCGGCCCTGGATCGCGCCGGGCGCGGAGAGCGAAATGAGCGCGTCCCGCGGCGCCGTGCGCAGCCCCTTGCCCAGCCGGTCCGAGCCCTGCACCAGGCCGAGCCCGGCCACCGAGCGGCCGACCAGCAGAAACCCCGGTTTACTCGCCGCGGACAGGCCGTAGCCGAGCCCGGCCAGCAGTTTGCGCCGCTGGAAACGGTCGGCGAGATACGCGGCGACCAGCGCGAGCAGCACCGGAACCGCCGAATAGAAGCCGTCGAGGAAGCCCACCGTGATCGTGGAGACTTGCAGGTAGACCAGCAGGTAGTAGCCGACCACCGAGGTGATCATCTCCGCGGAGATGTCCGTCAGCAGGCTGACGAAGCCGATGGCGAACACGTTGCGCGGGACCCGGAGGCGTGCGGCGCTCTCGCGGCCGGGCGGCGCCGCCGCAGTCCCGCGCGGTATGTACATGCCACCACCCCTCCGCTCCCGATGATAGGGCTGTCTCAATATCCTGTCGGGCGCAACAGATCACGGATTCGTCACAGTGTCACTGCGCACGGTCACCGCCCGGCGTCGCGGGTACCGTCCGGACGGCGGCCATATTCGACCTCGAATACAGTGGCCGTACCCGGGGAGGGACCATGGCTCAGCCCGACAAGGCCCCGCGCGCCGGAGCGGTCATCGTCGTATTCAACCTGCCCGTCCCGGATGACCACCGGGTCTGGGCACAGGCCTGCACCCTGCGCGACGCGGGACTGGCCGTCACCGTCGTCTGCCCGGCGATCCGCGGAGCCGAGCCCGGCCGCCGCCGCATCGACGGCGTCGACGTGCACTGCTTCCGCTCCTTCGAGGGCGACGGCCGCGCGGCCACCGTGCTCGAGGGAGCCTGGACCACCCTAGCCGCCGCCCGGGCCGCCAAGCGTGCGCTAACCCGCTTACCCGGCCCGAGCGCGCTCCAGGTATGCAACCCGCCGGACCTCTCCTTCCGCCTGCTCCGTTGGGCCCGCCGCCGCGGCGTACGCACCGTGTACGACCAGCACGATGTAGTGCCGCTACTGGCTGCAGCAAGGCCCGCGTTCCGTCGCCTAGCCGCGTTCTTCGAAGCCTGCGAGCGCCGCACCGTCGAGGCAGCAGACGCCGTGCTCACCCCCAGCATCGAGCAGGCGCAACGACTCCGCGCACTCTACGGTCGCGACGCGGTGGTCGTGCGGACCGCAGCAGTCACCGAGTCGTCCGCCGACAGTGCTCCTGGCGCTTCCACCTCCCCGCCCAACGAACCGACCGTCCTCGGCTACCTCGGCGTAATCGGCGAGCAGGACGGCGTAGTCGACCTCATCGACGCCGTGCACGCACTGCGCACCCGTGGCCGCACCGACTTCCGAGTGGAAGTCGCAGGCGACGGACCAGCCCTCCCGTCAGTCCAAGCCCGCGTGGCCGAACTAGGGCTCCATGACCTCATCCAGTTACGCGGCTGGGTCGGCCGCGACGAGATCGGCGCGTTTCTCAAGGGCATCGACGCGATGGTAGTGCCCGATCCGGACAGCGAGTTCAACCACCACTGCGCGATGAACAAGGTGACGCACGCTATGGCCCGCGGCATCCCCGTCGTATTGCGCCCGCTCCGCGAGAACACGCGCCTAGCCGGCCAAGACGGCTACCTCGCCCAAGACCTGACCCCCGCCGCCTTCGCCGACGCCATCGAGCAACTTCTAGACGCGCCCCCAGCCGAACGCGCGCAGGTCGGCGCCCGCCTACGCGCCGCCTTCGAATCCGACCTCTCCTGGACCACGCACGGCCCGCGCTACCTCTCCGCCATCCTCGGGAACTGAGCCGTTACGGGGGACTGGCTACCTCGCCGGTGCTGCGCTCGTGCCAGGCCTCGACGGTGCCGTGTCCGGTGCCCGTGCGTGGGCTGCCGGTTCGTTACCCGCCCACCGCCCCACGCACGCGTTCCAGCGTGCTCGAGTCACCTCGGCGACCGCCTGTCACGTGCAACTCGTGCCTCCTACCGCGGTGTCCAGTCTCCGTGGTCGGGCGCCTGGTCCGTTACCCACCCACCCGCCCCGCGCGTGGCCTCCAGTCTGGCCGGGCTGCGTTGGCGGCCTGCGTAAACGGCTCGCTCGTCTGCGCTAAGAGCGTTGGAAAGCGAGCATGTGTGGACTGTGACCACTACCGTGCCCAGTCGTGAGGAGGCTGCACGGCTCGATCCTGGTCGCCCCTCAGCCCTGAGTGGAGCTCTGGTTAGCGTCACGCCGGTAGCTGTAGTGGATGAACCCCTTGTGAAACTTGCCCATCTTGTCGTACAGCGCGCGAGCTGGGGCGTCTTCTAGCGTGTTCCAGTAGAGGCCTGGGAAGCCGTGCTCCTTGGCGTCCCGCGCCACCCACTCGATCACTGCCGTCGCGACACCCCGCCGCCGGACTTCCGAGTCCACGAACAAGTCCGCCAGATAGCACTTCCCGGAGTACCAGACACTGGCGTGGAACAGGTAGTGCGCGATGCCGACCATCTTGCCGTCCAGCCGGACAGCGATCCCGCGTATCTGCTCGTCGTCGAGCAGGCGTCGCCAGGTCCGTTCGTAGTCGCCGTCGCCGCGTTCGACCTCGAAGTATGTGTCTTTACCACGGGCCAGCACTTCCCAACAGGCGCGGTCGGATTCGGTCAGGCAGCTGATCTCAATCATGGTGGCCATACTGCCCGACGATCGTGGCCCTCATGCGGTGGGGGACAATAACTTGCGGGGGGCTGCTCGAAACTGACGCCCCGATCCGCGTCGAACTGCGAAGCGACACCGGAGACGCCGTCGAACTGGAAGACTGGCTCTTCGGGGCGATCGTCTGCGCCGCTTCCTGCGTTTCGCTCGAGACGTCGGCCAGCTCTGCTTGGCTGCTGCCTTCGAGCTTTTTCGAGAGCAGGTCGGTGTTTCCGGCTTCGACCGTCTCGTACCGTCCGGCGGCGCCCTGGACGCCGGTGCCCACGGACTTCACGGCGCCTTCGACGGCCTGGCTCGCGTCCTCGACGGCGGGGATGAGGTCTTCCTCAAGCCCGGTCTCCAGAGCCTTGGCGGGGGAGTCTCCGTCGCTCACTGGAAGCTCATCCCCGAAATCCTGCCCTTGAAGGTCACCGCGTGCTGGCGCGCAGTGGCCGCGTGGGTGTGCAGCACGCCCGCGTGCGCGCGCATCATCTCGGTGTCCACCTGGAACCCGCTGCCGACCGCGCTCCCGCCGCCGGAACCGTCCACCCCGAGCGCGCCCTCGACGGCCTTGAACACGAACCCGTCAAGCGCCTTTTCGATCACCGGCTTGAGCGCCTTGAACCCGGCCTGGATGACCTGCGCCATGACGAACTGCTGGAGCTGCTCCTCCAGGAAGTCGATCGCCCGCTCCGCGAGCTCGTCCAACCCCAGATCGGCGACCTCCGACAGGCCGAAGGTGAACGGCGCCGCCGCTTGGGCGGCTATGAAGGATGCGGCGAGCGCGACGAGTTCGGCGATGGCGACGCCCTTCTGCACCACGATCTCGTCCGCGAAAGCATGCAGGACGGTGACGACCGCGTGCAGGGCGTCGAGCATCGCGGTCATGTGCGTGCCCGACATCTCCGCCCACCGCTCCATCAGCTGCTCGTACGAGGCAGCCTGATACGCGTGCCCGAGCTGCTGCATCTCGGTGGTGGCGTCCTGGTGGGTGGACTCGAGATTGTCGGCGAACTCCTGGACCACCGAGGCGAGCTCACGCACGGTGTCCTCATTGATCATCGGCCAGTCGATGCCGATGAACTGCAACAACTGGACCACTTCCCACGGCGGGTCAAGAGCCATGATTCCCCCCCAGCAATCACATTGACCTCAGCGCTGTCCCTTACACAGACTTGAGCGGCCACGGGTCTGCCGCGTCATCCTCGATCTCGTACACCAGGCGATCGAACTCGCCCGCGCTGACCGGCTTCGAGTACAGGTACCCCTGCACGAGGTCGCAGCCCAGCTCGTGCAGCCGGTCGCGCTGCCGCGGCGACTCCACGCCCTCGGCGACGACGTGCATGCCGAGCGCATGCGCGAGCGTGATGACCGCGACGACGATCGCGTCGTCGCCGCGGTGGCGGCCTAGGCCGTCGATGAAGCCGCGGTCGATCTTCAGGGCGTTGACCGGGATGTCGCGCAGGTGGCCCAGCGAGGAGTATCCGGTGCCGTAGTCGTCCAGGGCGAGCTGGATGCCGGCGGCGGACAGCGTGGCCAGCGACGAGCGGGCGGTTTGGGACGCCTCGTGCACGGCGGTCTCGGTGACCTCGAGGCAGAGCTGCCTGGGCGGTACGCCGTGCCGCGCGATCGTCTCGGTGATCTCGCTGACCAGGTCGGGGTGATGGGACAGCTGCCGGTTGGACAGGTTGACCGCCATCGTCAGCTCGTCGGATCCGGCGGGCCGCTCGGCGTTCCAGACGGCGAGCTGCCGGCACGCCTCGTCCAGCACCCAGCGGCCGATCGGGATGATCAGGTGGGTCTCCTCGGCGACCTCGACGAACTCGGACGGCGGGAGCAGGCCGCGCTCCGGGTGCCGCCAGCGGATCAAGGCCTCGGCGCCGACGGTCCGGCCGGTGGCCAGGGCCACGATGGGCTGGTAGGCGAGGACGAACTCGCCGCGCTCCACGGCCTGGCGCAGGTCGTGCTCCAGATTGAGCCGGTACAGGGCCCGCTCGTGCGCGGCGGGCTCGAAGAACCGGTAGCCGCCGGACACCCCGCTCGAGCCCTTGACCTGGTACATCGCCGCGTCGGCGTCCCGCAGCAGCGCGTCGGCGGTGGTCGTCGGGCCGCCGGCCAGCGCGATGCCGATGCTCGCCCGGACGTGGATCGGCTTGCCGCCGCAGTCGAAGGGCCGCACCAGGCACCGGCGGATCCGCTCGGCGATCGCGGCCGCCTCGTTCCGGCCCTCCACGTCCTCGCACAGGACCACGAACTCGTCCCCGCCGAAGCGCGCCACCAGGTCCCCGCGGCGCACCGCCTCGCGCAGCCGGGCGGCGACCGCCACCAGCAGTTCGTCCCCCGCGGCGTGGCCCAGACTGTCGTTGACCAGCTTGAACCGGTCCAGGTCGAGGAAGAGCACGGCCAGCGGCCCGGAGCCGACGTCGCCCAGCTCGATCGCCTGCTCGATCCGGTTGACCAGCAGGGTGCGGTTGGCCAGGCCGGTCAGCGGGTCGCGCACGGCCTGTTCGGCCAGCGCCTCCTCGATCCGGCGGCGCTCGGTCAGATCCCGGCTGACCGCCAGGACGCTGAGCGCCTTGCCGTCCTCGGCGACCTCGGGCACGAACCGGGTGTGCAGGAAGCGCTGCATACCCGCGATGACGACGCTGAACTCGCGCTCCGTCCCCTCGCCGGTGTCCAGCACCTGCCGCAGCGCGCCCTGCCACTCCAGCACGAACTCCTCGGGATCGTCCAGCTCCCGGTTGGTCCGGCCGAGTATCTCCTTCTCCGGCTTGCCGGACATCTCCTGGGCGGCCGGGTTGGCGTACGTGTGCCGCAGCTCCTGGTCGAAGCGGGCCATCGGGTCCGGGCTGGTGTCGAGGAGCGTCCTGAGCTCTTTGCCCATCCGGTCCAGCTCGGCCGTCCGGGCGATCAGCTCGCGCTCGGCGATCTTGCGCGAGGTGATGTCGCGGCTTATGCCGAAGGTGCCGATGATCCGGCCGTCGAAGTCGCGCAGCGGCTGCTTGCTGGTGCTCAGCGTCTCCTCGTCGCCGGTGTGCGCCCGCAGGTGCGGCTCCTCCCGGTCGTTGACCGCCTCACCGGTGCGCATGATCATCTGTTCGACCGTGAAAGCCGCGCTGATGTGCTCCGCGGTGAAGTAGTCGTGCACCGACTTGCCGATCATGTCGGCCGGGTCGGATGCCCCGGTGAACGCGGCCGCGCTGTCGCTGGCCCGCAGGAAACGGGAGTCGCGGTCCTTGAAGTAGATCATGTCGGCGCAGGCGGACAGCAGGTTGTGCAGGCAGATCCGGTCCAGCTCGGCCTCGTCGATCGGCCGGTCCCGCTCCTCCGAGTGCGGCGGTTCGTGCCGCCGCGCGTGGTTGCCCTCCTCGGCCTCGTGCTCTCCCTCGCTGGTCATCGAGGTACCTGCTCCCTTGCGTCCGGTAGGTGCACGGTGGGTAAGCTGTGCCGGCGGTGCGCTCCGGGGTGCCGGAGCCCGATCCGCGTGCTACTCATGCAGCCTAGTGATTGCGGCGATCCCGGCGATATGCCCGTCCGGCCGAATCAGCACGGATTCGGCGCGACCCCAGCCCTCCCGCAGCGCCCAGTCCGGCCCTAGCACGGAGCGGGCCACGACGTTCACCGCGCCGTCGCCGCAGCTGGCGCCGTTACCGTCGCCTCGCGCGTCCCCGTCCGCCACGTTCAGCCGGATGGACCGCCCGGCCCCGACCTGCCGAAGCAGCTCGTAGAGGCGCGTCCCGGCTGGACCCTCAACCTTGGGATCGGCGACGTCCAGCAGCAGATCCGGGACCCGCGCCCCGACCCGCAGGTCCTCGCCTCCGGCTTCGCCACCCGGCGCCGGATAGCGCACGTCCAGGCCGGAGAGCCGCCGCGCGTACTGCAGGTTCACCGTCGGATACTCGAACAGCAGCGTCTCGAACCGGGAGCGCAACGCGGCCCCGTCGGCGCCGGTGGCCGCGACCAGCGCCATCTGGGCCCGCACGTCCTCCAGCACACGCTCGCCGACCGGCCGCCGCTCCGCCTCGTAGCCGTCGAGCAGCGCGTCCGGCGATCCCGCATCCGGAGTCCCCGCGTCATCCGCCGGCCGCTCCCGCTCGGCCCGCACCGCGGCCGTCAGCCGCCAAGCGAGGTTGTGGGCGTCCTGAATCCCCAGGTTCATCCCCTGCCCGCCCATCGGGAAGTGGATGTGCGCCGCGTCCCCGGCGAGCAGGACCCTGCGATCGCGGTAGCGGTGCGCCTGCCGGGTCAGGTTGCCGATCGTCGCCATGCGCTCGGGTTCGCCCATGCCGTAGTCCGTGCCGCTGATCCGGAGCAGCGAGGCACGCAGCATCTCGGCGGTCCACGCGGTCCCGACGTCGTGCATCACCGCGTGATCTATCGTCGAGACCACGAACCGGCCGTCCGGCAGCGCGATCGCGAAGAACATGCCCTGCTCGCGGGTCTGCATGTACTGCTCGGGCGGCGGCGGGTCGGCGAGCGCGACCAGCGCCGAAGCGGAGACCAGGCTGTCCGGGCTGCCGCTGAAGCCGAGCCCGGCCGCCTCCCGCACCGCGCTGCGCGCGCCGTCGCAGCCCACGACGAAGCGTGCGCCGACCGTGTGTTCGGCGCCGTCGTGCAGGACACGCACCGCGACGTGATCAGACTCCTGCTTCAGGTCGACGGCACGTCGCCCGCGCAGGACCGAGCCGCCGTGCCTGTTCAGGTGCTCCTCGAGCAGTTCCTCCGTGTGCGCCTGGGGTTGGATCAGCACGAAGGGGAACGCGGTGGGCAGCGCGGTGAAGTCCAACCGGCGCGAGCCCATCGCGAAGTGCCAGGTCGGCAGCTGGCGACCGGCCGCGACCAGCGGTTCCGCGACTCCGCGCGAGTCGAGTATCTCCAGCGTGCGCGGGTGCACCACGAACCCGCGCGACCACGCCGCGCGGCTCTCCCGCGCCTCGATCACCCGCACGCGCACGCCGGCCGCGCACAGTTCCGCGGCCAACCAGCAGCCGACCGGTCCGGCCCCGACTATCAGTACATCGACATCGAGATCGGGAGCGTCCCGATGTGCCCCGGTGGGTTGGTCGGTCGGCAAGGCCATCCGCTCCTTCGCTGATCAAGCTGCGAGTACGAACGATGATAGCGGCTCCGCAATACGGCCGCGCACGGTGCGCGGCCGTAAAGATCCGGCGGACTGACTCCGAGGTCCGTGGCTAGTGCCCGGCGGTTCCGGTGCTCCAGAGGGCCTTGTCAGCCGAGCTGTAGATCACGACGTTTCCGTCGTCCTGGACGGACAGGGACGCTCCGTCGTTGCCCGCCGTGCCGCTGGACCACACCGCTCCGCCGTTGGCGTTGTAGAGCACGAAGTTGCCGTCGCCCTGCATGAGCGCCTCGGTCCCGCCCTTGCCGGACGTGTTCGCCGCCCACAGCGCGGTGCTGCCCTGGTAGAGCACGAGGTTGCCGTCGCCGCCCAGGACTAGCTTGAACCGTCCGTCACACGACAGGACCGGCTGGTCGATGGGGAAGTTCTGGTTGGCGGCCAGCACGCCGCAGCCTGCGGTGGCGGTCGCGGTCGCCGTCGGGGACGCGCTGGCCGTCGGTGTCGGGGTTCCGGTCGTCGTGGACGCGACCGGCGGCGTGGGCCGGGTGGCGGTCAGCGCGATCTCGCCCTTGAGCATCCGGCCGCCGTCGTTCGTCAACCGCAGGTAGTAGTCGGTCGAACAAGCCGTGCCGTCCTCGTCCAGCGCCAGCAGACCGGAGTTGGACGGGACGGTGGCCTGGGTCGCGGAGGTCTTGGCGATCTGGTTGCCCTCGCCGTACTCGTCGAACATGGAGATGTAGATGGCCTGCGAGCCGGCCCGGACCATGTTGTAGAACTGCTCCCACATGAAGTCGCCGTGCGCGCGCTGGTTGGCGGAGAGGTCGCCGGGCAGGACGCAGGGCTGGTAGTCGACGCTGTTCGCCTTGCAGTCGGCCACATCCGGGACGTTCACGTTGGTGTAGAACCAGTCGGAATCCGCGGCCTTGCCGATCCGCCCGACCATCCAGGGGGAGAGCATGTTGAAGGCGTGGTACACGTCCAGGAACCCGGCGCGCGAGTCGCTCACCCCGGTCCGCCAGTAGGTCGGGACGCCGCCGACGACGTAACAGCCCTGATCCTTGAACCAGGTCACCACGTCGAGGCAGGCGGCCGCGGAGAAGTCGTGGTTGGCGTCGTTGAAGCCGAAGCCCCAGATGCACACCACCGGCTTGCCGTTCTGGCGGGCGTACGCGCTCGACGACGTGTACGCCGACATCTTGTTGGTCCAGTCGGCTTTGATGTCCGCCTGCATCGTGGTCCAGCCGCTCACGTCGTACATGATGTAGAACTTCCGGTCGTACGCCTCGGCGGCGCTGCGCACCTTGACCGCCATCGCGTCCCGAGTCGGGCCCTCGCCGCCGGTCGGGTTGAAGCGCTGCAGCGCGGCGGTGTCGCAGCCGTTCTGCTGCATCCAGGAGAAGTGGGTGTTCACCGTCTGCTGGTCGTACGAGGAGAACAGCGTGGCCGGCTGCCCGTTGTTGAAGTTCGCGAAGGCGGTCTTGTAGGTCGAGGTGTATTCCGACATGTCCGGCCACGCCTTGATGTTGGTGTTGCTGGGCGACGGCGCCGAGGCCATGTTCTGGCTCCAGTGCCACCACCCGTCGATCGGCGCCCCGTCCCCGGTGCAGGCGAACCACCCCTGGTAGCCCACCGTGATCTTGCCGACGACGTCCCCGGCCGGCGACGCCGCGCTCGCCGAACTCGTCAGCCCCGATATCAACTCCGCCCCGCCCACCATGGCCACAGCCGAACCGGCCATGGTCGTGACCAGGAACTTCCTACGTGAGATCGCCATCAGTACGTCCTCCACTCGTGGGTGCCGACCGGCGGCCCCGCCGAGCAAGGACCGCCGCTGTAAGGAGGAGGGACGCGCGGCGCGGAGGCATTGCGGAAATTTCGACGGCTTCTGGCGGGTCGCGTGTTGACCCTCCTGTAGTGGGAGGGCCGAGAGTCGTGACATCGGCCGGACAACGTCGAAGTCGAGCTAGAGGAGCCACTATGCGCCAGCCCACCCGTCGTGCCGTGCTGGGAGGAGCGGGGGCGATCGCCACTGCCACGGTCCTCGCCGGCACGGCGAGTCCTGCCCTCGCCTCGGTCGCGAGCGCGCCGCCCGTCCCCCTCCCGGCTCCGCCGCAGGACGTCACGCACGCGACGCCCCTGCTCGCGCGGCGGGTCAACAACTTGTTCCGCGACAAGACCGCCCGGGACGTCGACGGCTTTATGTCGCACTTCTCGCCGAATCCGCTGTACTACACGGACGCCACCCTGGGCTGGTATGTGCCGAGCTGGGCGGCCCTGAAGGCGGTCTTCGCGCAGTACATGCCGACGTGGCCGGACACCGCGCGTTCCTATGCGACCCGCATTATCGGAGACGAGAACAGCGCGATCGTCGAGTTCGTCGACTCGCCGGAGCTTTTCGGCCACGAGATACGGGCGGTGGCCGCCGTCGACTTCCGGGACGGCCTCATCGTGCGCGAGGTCGACTACTGGGACGGCCGTCACTTCGGCATCGACGCCGTCAACGTGCTGCGCACCCCCGACGCCCAATTCCCGACGACCTATGGCGAGGAATACATCGCCGAGCGCTCCTCACCGACCCTGCGCCAGGTACTCGACCGCCTGCGCGCCGCCCTCGCAGTCGGCGACACCACCGGGCTGTTCGCCGAGGACGCCATCTTCGAGGACCTCGCGCTGCACACCGAGTTCGCCGGACCTTTGGCTATCGACGCCTACGTCGGCCGGGCTTACATCCGTCTGCCCTACGGCGTCGGCGCTACCGAGCGCCGCACCCTCGGCAGCGGCCGGGGAGGCGGCTACGAGTGGATCGGCAGCGGATTCCTCGGCAGTCACGGGATCATCGCGGTCGAACTCGACGCGGCCGACCGCATCACCCGGTTCACCGCCGCCTGGGACGCATCCCGACTTGACGACGACGCCATGGCCACCCTGCTCGCCGACACCCTAGAACACTGACCCCATGACTACCTTGCTGAGCATCGGGGAGTTTTCCCGGCTGACCCATGTCAGCGTCAAAGCCCTACGCCACTACCACGATCTCGACCTGCTGTGCCCCGCACAGATCGACCCGGGCAGCGGATATCGGTTCTATGCCACCGCCCAGGCCCCCACGGCTCAGCTCATCCGGCGCTTCCGAGATCTGGGTATGCCGCTGGAGCAGGTCAAGGTCGTGCTGACCGAGACCGATCCGACGGCGCGCGACGAGGTCATCGCAGACCACCTGCGAAGCATGGAGCGCCAACTGGAGCAGACCCAGACAGCGGTGGCCTCGCTGCGTCAACTGCTCGAGGGCGGTGGATCACCCGCACCGGACGTCGCCTTCCAAACCCTGACCAGTGCCTCGGCCCTGCTCGTCAGCGCGCGGGTGGCTTGGGGCGAAGCCTTCGAGTGGCTGCCCGACACGCTCGCCGACCTGCGCCGGGAACTCGGTTCGGACGCTGATCTGCGCAGTGGTCCGGACGGCGCGGTCTACAGCGCGGAGTTCTTCGAATCACACATCGGCGAGGTCACCGCCTTCATTCCGCTGAGCGCGTCCGCCGGCCACGTCGGGGGCCCGCTGCCCGAGGGCGAGGGTCTGGTGGCGGTGGCGGTGCATCGCGGCCCGCTCGGCGAACTCGACCGCACCTACACCGCGTTGGGCGGCTTCGTCGCCGAACGCGGCCTGGGTTCGCGAACACGGACGGCGATCCGGGAGAACTACCTGGTGAGCCGGTTCGACACGGATGACGAGCACGGTCTGGTCACTGAGGTGTGCTGGCCGGTGCTCTCCACAAGAGGAGAAAAGGAATCATGACGATCCGACTGCACGCAATCACCTTCGACTGCGCGGACGCCGCCGTACTCGGCGGGTTCTGGGCACAGGCGCTCGGCCGGGAGCTGGATCCTGGCGCGGGCAAGGAGTTCGCCTCCATCGGGCTGCACGACTCCGGCCGGCCCGAGCCGGGCTGGTGCTTCGCCCAGGTTCCCGAGGGCAAGTCGGCGAAGAACCGGATGCACCCGGACCTGATCGCCCCGGACCTCGAGGCGGAGGTCGCACGGCTGGTCGGCCTCGGTGCGACCTGGAAGGCGGATATCAAGCTGGGCACCATGAGCTGGACCACGCTCCTGGATCCGGAAGGCAATGAGTTCGACGTGATCGCCGGGGCCGCGTAGCACCGCGCGGCAGTCCGTGAATCAACCCATCGAAAGGAAGCAATCATGACCGCCTCCGTCAGTCTGAGCATCGCGGCTCTGAGCATCGACTGCGCCGATCCCGTCGCCCTGGCGGACTTCTGGGCGCAAGCCCTCGGCCGTCCGGTCAACCCGGGCGCCACCGCCGACTACGCGGCGATCGACGCCACCGACCCCGCCGGCGGACCGAAGATCACCTTCCACAAGGACCCGGACCTGAAGCCGGTCAAGAACCGGCTGCGCCTGGCTCTGCGCACCGACCGGTTCGAGGCCGAGTCGCTGCGGCTGGCCGACCTCGGCGCCAAGTCCCTGGGCGACTACGAGAAGCCGTCGTTGCGGTGGACCACGTTCGCCGACCCGGCGGGCAACGAGTTCGACCTGGTGACATCGCAGCCCGCGTAGTCGCACCGTGCTGATTCCATCGAAGTCGGCTGCAGCTCCCCCCTCCCGTGGGGGAGCTGCAGCCGACTGACGGATTAGACACCCGGTGCAGCGCCTTCAGGGCTATCACGCTCGGGGATCGACTCGGTTGTCCGGGCTGCGAAGTTCCGTCGGCGGCGCCTACTGGAGCCCGAGCAGATCCCGTCCGGCCCGGATCACGGTCTCGCGCACCAACCGCGGGTCGTCGAGTTCTGCCGCCGAGAGGGCTCCGTCGTGCAGGAGTACGAGGACGCGCCCGGCGTGGTCGGGGTCCGGGTGTCCGGCCTGTTCGGCGAGCCGGGTCACGGTGTCCTGGAACCACGCGCGGTGCTCGGCGACCGCGACGCGCACCGGGTCGTCGGGGTCGGGGTATTCGGCGGACGCGTTGATGAAGTGGCAGCCGCGGAAGCCGGCCGAGCAGGTGACCTGGCCGATCAGTTCGAGCAGCGCGGCGGCGCTGCGCTGCGGGCTCGCCTGGTCGAGCGCTTCGGCTACCGCCGCGCGCAGGTCCGCGTCGGTGGCGCGCAGGTACGCCTCGACGAGGTCTTCCTTGGCGGGGAAGTGCCGGTAGAAGGTCGCCCTGGTCACACCAGCCTCCGTGACGATGCGGTCCACCGGCACGGTGTGGATGCCCTCGCTGTAGAACAGTCGGCGGGCGGTCGCCAGCAGGCGCTCTCGGGGGCTCGCGGTCAAGGTCGACACGGCACCGAGTATAGAGAAGACAGAACGTTCTGTTGACATGGTTCTCCTCGGCTCCTAGAGTTCCGACCACGGAGAGAACGAACGTTCTATCTACCTTGAACGGAGCCGGGACCATTCCTACGTCTAATTTCGCCGTCTACCTCGAGCGCAACGAGCAGTTCGCGGCCACCGACGCCAAGCACGTGATCCCCGCGATCCCGTTCGTCCCGTTCAAGCAGGTGTACGTCATCACCTGCCTCGATCCGCGCGTCGAGCCCGCGGCCGTGCTCGGCGCCAAACTCGGCGAGGCCATCGTCGCCCGCAACCTCGGCGGCCGGGTCACCCCTTCGATCGTCAAGGACCTCGCCTGGATCTGCTACCTGCACGAGAACAAGACCCCTGACGCCGACTGGTTCGAAGTCGCACTCATCCACCACACCGACTGCGGCTCCGCTCTGTTCGCCGATGACGAGCTGCGCCGCGGCTACGCCGCCCGCGGTGGCTACGACGAGCGCACTGCCGCCGCCATGGCCGTTCTCGACCCCGCCAAGACCGTGCACGAGGACGTCGCGTTGCTGCGCGCGGCTCCCGAACTCGCTGCCAGCATCCACAACTTCAAGATCGGCGGATACGCCTACGACCTGACCACCGGCCTGGTCACCACCGTCGTCGACCCCGGTTGATCCCGCAGAGCTTGGTTCTGGAGAAGCCTCAGGCAACGATGAAGCGGCCCCCGGCCGGAGACCGCTTCATCGTTCTCTGGTCTTACACTCGCTAGTCAGCCCGTCGCTGCTTCAGCGATTGGCTCCGGTTCAGGAGCTGCCGGCTGGGGCCGATTCCATGAGAACCGCGATGCCGAATGCGACGTTTGAGTCACCGAACACGGGGGGCTGTGTGGGGCTGGTGGGATCGTATGCGTATTCGTTGCCGTTGTTGTCGATTTCGTAGGTGTATCCGGGTGTGGTTCCGGCTGAGCCTGTGCCGGTGTCGAATCCGTAGAATGAGTAGAGTTCGTTGCTGCCGGTGGGTGTGATTGATGGTCCTGTGCTGGTTCCGGTGACGTCGAGGTTGGCCTGTGTGACGAGTACGCCGGTTTGTCCGGAGCCGGGGTTGTATTCTTGTCCGGCGATGCGTACGGCTGAGGGGGTTCCTGAGGTTGTGACGG
>Ga0185299_10001476_pt1 | contig 44926 bp, 62 predicted proteins | sample PaiPotPPA55metaG_FD_128002 | JGI IMG/M metagenome (GOLD analysis project Ga0185299, IMG submission 128002) | Iron sulfur acid spring bacterial and archeal communities from Banff, Canada, to study Microbial Dark Matter (Phase II) - Paint Pots PPA... ... | reverse complement strand
TGGTTGGCACAACGCGCTCCCGAGTAAACTTCTTCATGAATAAATTCAAGAAACTGGGCTTTATTAGGTACAACGGCGGTCTCCACGTCGACTCATCCCTCCTGAGTGTTGTCCTGCACGAGTAAGCGCCGCAACTACTTCGTTCTTCGGCAATCGCTCCAACTCAGCCTCCAAACCCGTTCATCGCCATATGCACGAACGAAGATTGCTTTTGCGGAGATCAAGCGGACCCGTCGTTCGGCTTATTGACATATTGGGTTGCTGACAACGCCGACTCGGACGATGAACGCGACGCAATATTCCTAGGCGTAGAGCCGCTTTGAACGCCGAACTTTTGTCCAATTGTCTGGCTCCCGTCGTTCGTGGATGTCCGCACTGCAATCGACAATTCGGTTGTCGGAGATTTCCTTTCGTGGATGTCCCAACTGCGGGAAGCACTTTCGATATGTAAGGATAGCTGAAAATAAAACACGAAGTATCCCTTAGAATCCGTTTAGTTGACGCGATATTGGCTTGGGCTGACCGGCTGGCTTTGAGACCTTTTGAACTTCACGGTTTCCGTCTTGAGAACGGACAAACCACTCAGGGCATCCTCGATGGCCTGTTTTTCTGCTCTATCCGAACTGCTTTGAATTGCCTCTAAGCGCGACAAAATCGCCATTTCTGCTAGGTCGACGCGCTCGACAAGCTTCCACTGATCAGTCTCCACTAGCGCCTCTAAGTAAGGGGTTTGCCATTCTGGAAATTTTAGCTCGCTCATATAGGTAGCTCCCTTTGCCCGCTAGTTCACCTGCCAGAGCATTATTTGAAACGGCATTCTAGGGTGTGTGCTTTCGGGTTGCTGTCCACTTTTGTACACTTCTAGAAACTGGATTTTTTGTCTCTGGGATGCGCGGCACAAACGTGCTGACTTAAACTCCTTGTCGCGTTCCGTCATCGCGGAGCTTGCGAAGCCGTTAGCGCTCCTTTTCACGGCCGGATGCCCAGTCACCAACAGGCGGGGACGCATATCTCGCAACTGTGCAAAAGGGAACGGATATGGCTTCCCTCTCGATGTCATGATGTAAGCATGCCGCATAAGAAAAGAAAAACACAACCCGATGACGCGACGCGTGCCAGCGTCACGAAAGAAATGGCGAAGCCGCGCATGGCCAGATCCGCAAGGATAGCCGAGCTGAAGCAAGATACTGCTCGAATTCCAGAACAGCCAAGTACCACCATGCCCGGAACGGTCGACAAAATCATCCCGTCCTCAGGCCCGAGCCAGCCGGAAAAGGCACAAATTGCTGTTGACGGTGCCGACCACCGGTATCGAGCGCTCCGTATTGAGAATACCCTGACTGACGAACACGGCGATGATGTGAAGCTCAGAAAAGGTGCTCATGTCGACGTTACCGTCAGAGCCACAGGCAGCGACCGCAATTAACGAAGAAAGCCAGCCGATTTATATGTGCAGAACCAGACAGACGCTGATCCTGACTATCGGTAATATCATTCTTTAATTTGATGGAACCTTGGCGGCCACGCCCTTTGTGGAGTGACTGCACACGGTAGTCCGAGCGGGCCTTTGCAGTTTGACCGCTTGGAAGCTGCCCTTTGCCGCCAGGTTCCATTGCGTCATCTTCGAGAAAGAGAAATCAATAGTGGCTAAATCACTGCCGTGAGAAGAGAAGGGTCATACCACGGCTATTGAAATCCGCCGCTCATGATAGAGGAGCTAGAATGAGCGTAGAGCACCCCGCTTGCCCGCATTGCGGACAACTCTTGGATAAACCTATCAAAAAAGACATTGAAAACCCCGACGCTTGCACGAATTCAGACTGTCCGGGAAAGCAACCAGAAGCCAACGATCAAGAAATATAAATCCTGCACCTAGTAAGACGGTGGGTATCCCACAAATTGCTCGGATTGTTTGCCGAATCGAACATCACCGCAAGGCCGACGGTGCAAAGTGGTTCATCGGTATTCTGAATCCGAGGATTCGTCTCGGTGGAGGCTACAATGTTTGGATACGGACTGATCGGAACCATAGTGCTTATCTGTGTGATTGTTTGGGTCGCACGCAGCCTGTAGAGCCGATCGCCAGGAGACCATAGATGACAACAAGCGCAACCCCGCATCCTCCAATCGTTTCGCCGGACCAGTGGCTCGCCGAGCGAAAAAAACTTTTGGCGGATGAAAAAGAACTTACCGAGCACTACGACCGCGTTAATGCCAAGCGACGCCGGCTTCCGATGGTGAAGATCGAAAAGCAGTATGTATTCGAAGGCCCGAATGGCAAACCGAGTCTCGCGGACCTCTTCGATGGTCGTCGCCAACTCATCGTCTATCACTTCATGTTCGACCCGGCGTGGGACAAAGGCTGTTCAGGCTGCACGAGCTTTGTGGATGCGTTGGGCGATCAGTCGCTAGTAGCGAAACGCGACACGACGTTCGTGGTGGTTTCTCGGGCGCCGTTGGCCAAGCTTGAGGCCTATAAAGCGCAAAAGGGATGGAGCATCGCGTGGTTTTCCTCATTTGGCAGCGATTTCAATTACGATTTTCACGTGACGCTTGACCCGAAGGTCGCGCCCGCCGAGTACAACTACCGAAACAAGGCCGAGATGGCGGCAGCGAAGGGCCACTCGGTCCTTTTGGAAGGGGAGGAGCACGGCCTAAGTGTATTTTTCCGCCTCGACGATGACGTTTTCCACACTTACTCGGTGTACGCGCGCGGCACCGAATCGTTGACAGACGCCTATCGTCTCCTCGACACGACACCCTACGGGCGGCAGCAGGACTTTGAGGACTCGCCACCCGGTTGGCCGCAGAAGCCGACTTACGGAGCATAAGTTCCGGATGTTCGCGCAAGAGATCTTGGTTGTTGTCATGGACCGCACGACATACGACGGATGCGTCGGAAGAATTGGAGTGAAAGGAGAAATGTCATGTGCCCTTTATGCTTCGCAGGCCTCGCGATGATTATTGGTGCCACGGCCTCGACCGGCGAGTTGACGCCGCTCGCTGTGAAGGATCTTCGATTTGCGGTTTTTTGCGATTTCCTGCATCCCTCAGCCGTCTTTCGTAGAAAACACCGCACGCTGCTCGGAATTACCGACGACAGGTGGTCTACAACGGGTCGTGACGTCACTTGCGGTTCTTCCGCTGGCAACAGAGCGGTAGGCGCTCGGCTGGTGTTTGTGCATCAGTTTGCGCACTTGTGGGAAACATCTTTGCCATACGCGCAAGTTTTTCATCCCGAAGATCGCGCGCCAGTCTCACCGTATCCAGCGTATTGGCAGGAGATTGCGTGGACCGCGAGATTATGGCTTCTTAATTGCGAGTCTCAGGATTGCGGGCTACCTGGCAAACGAACCGTCCGCGCCTACGGACGGCACCCTCTGGGGATTCCCAGACCACCGAGTAGCCCGCCCACGCGGACATGCACAGCCACATCCACGCACTGCGCGATACGCTGCTGATGCTGGTTGTTCAACTCGTTTTTCGGGCGATGCTGGTCTTGCGGCGGTGGAATTATTAATCCGGAATTTCCGTTTTGAGCTTTCCCTTCGCCCGAAAGCCTAACCCTCCTGCCCGTCGAGTCAATCGCAAGTCGCCCTGGCCCTCTTGGGTGGTCGTGCGACTCGTTTTGGCCGTTCTGCGGAGCCGCCGTGCGGGTTTTGCGTCCCAGTCTGCCTCGCCGCTGACCTGCCCGTTTTCCTCGCCGATTTCGTGAATCGTACAAATGTTAGGATGGCTGTTCTCGGGCTGACCGCAAGCAACCTGTCCTGAGTGTTCGCTCCGTCTCTACTTGGCTAAGCGCGGCAAAACCCTAGCAGACTCGGTGTGGCTCTGCGCGAACGAGGAGTGTCCGTCTAACAAGCGGAAGACGTAATTCAAGCCCGATATATAAGATTATTGTTTTGATCTGGGCTCACGCTCTACCACACAACGAGGCTCAGGGCTTCGAGGTTCCCGTCCGACAACAAATATCAAAATCTGGACATCCCGAATCTTGGAGCATATCATTCCGTCAAAGAATTGCGATTTGTGGCTTCCCATGTGCGGCGGGCAGTCGAGCCTTCCCGTGCTGCCAAGCCTCACTGCGGCAAGGAGGCCGGTCATGCCACTTGATGGCCTTGAGATCCGCGTTTCGCTGCAAAAGCTACTGCTGGGACTGGTCGTGGTGATCGTTCCGCTCAGCTTGGTCGGCTTGTACATTACTTCCGAGAGTGTGTCGTCTGTGGAAGAAGCGAACGGCGCGTATCTGAAAGCTGTTGCGCAAGCCACCGCCGGAACGGTCACCCAATTCATTGACCATCTTGTGACGGAAGTCGGGAGCATCGCCCTCGCACCCGCGCTGCGCGACGCTGTCTCGGCGGCTGACCGCTTGTATCAAAACACGAGCGCTGCGGCCATTGACGATAGGATGGACGCACTAGAAACCAAATGGGCCACGCCAGCGGCTGATCCCTTGATCAAGGAAATTCTAACGTCTCCGGCCGCCGGCTATTTGCGGGCCTATCGCGAAGTGGACCCGAAACTTCTGAGAATCTGGGTCACCGATGAAGCGGGCGCCATTGTCGCTGCCACCGACAAGCCGCAGCATTACTACCAGGGTAAGCAGGGCTATTGGCAGGCCGTCTACGCGCAAGGCCGGGGCAGCAACAGCGTTTCCAGCGTTCTTTACGACGAACGGAACAGGTCCAACTACATTAGCATTGGCATGCCGATTTTCGAACAATCCTCCGGACAGGTGTTGGGAGTTGTGAACGCATGGGTCGATGTCTCTGGTCTGTCTTCGCTTTTGGTCAAGAACTCGTCCGATCGCAACGCTCCGGTCTTTTTGGTCAGCGAAGCCAGCACGGTGATCGCGGGCCCAAATGTCGAGCCGTCGAATAAGCTAAGGTCGGAAGAATACGGGGCCGTGCGCGATGCGCTGGCGACCGTTCCAGGTCGGCAGCGTGGCCACGTCATAGCCACGACTTCGGGCGGGAAGCGTCTCGCGGGGTTCGCCGACACAGGGCTCAAGGAAGCATACCCGAACCTTGATTGGACGGTTGTGGTGAGTTTGGATGAGCGAGATGCCACGGCGCCGATTCGCCCCGTGATACGGTTCGCCTTCTCCATGGTGGCGCTCAGCGTGGTGATGCTGACGCTCCTGGCGGTTTACTTTTTCCTACATCGGCGACAGCAGGTTCCCGAGATTGAGATGTTACACACTCAGGAATCAGCCTCCAAGAAGATGTCGGCGTCCGCTTGACGCCTCAGGCCCCTCAAACACGTGGGGGGAGACGCGGACGTCGCGGCGCGTGCCCCTACTCCTGCACGGTGAAGCGAACCGGCTGGATGTAGATCGCATTGCCCGTCTGAATGGAAATGTTGTAGCGGCCGGGTCTCACGTGAGGGACCTTCATGACGATCTTTTTCTCGTCTTGTTCTACGAGCGTGGCCTTGTAATCGGTTTTGTCGTCGGAGAGGAATACGGCGGAAACGGTGCCTTTTCCCAGATTCTCTCCCGCCACGGTCACGGTGTCATTCACTTTGCCGGACGACGGATCTACACCCGTCACCAGCGGAGAGCCCTGCGCGAAGAGCAACGGGCCCAGCAGCGTCAGTAGGGCCGCTGCGGCCAGAAGCGCCAATGTCGTATAGTAGCTGGCGACTCGTTTGCATTGACCACACACGATCCCGACCGAGTCAGACTCCTGCTCCTCGCTTTCAATCGGCAACAACAGGCAGTGCTCACAGCCGCCGGCATCCAAAAACGTAAAGCCGTACATGGCTCACAACGAGGTCGATTATATGCCCATCGGAAAACACCCGCCACGCGTGCCATCGCCACGAGGACCGAGACATCGCGTGGTCCCTAGGAATTCAGCACAAGCAAATCTGATCGGGGGCGCGTATGCGACACAAAGGGGCGCGCGGTGATTTGGCCCTGAAACCCCGGGGCCCATTTCCCGGGGATGCTGCTGCCGCATGATGGGCAACACCCGTTCGGGGTCAGGTGGTAGCCGAGAATCAGATAGCCAAAACGCTCGATCAACAGAGTTTTGCAATTGGGGCAGCGCGTGTTTTCCAGATCGCCGACCTCGCCCGGCAAGTTCCCTGCATAAACGTAGCGGAGTCCCGCTTGCTTCCCAATCTCCGCCGCGCGTATCAAAGTCTCCGCGCTGGTGTTCTCTGGATCAATCATTTTGTAGTCTCTGTGAAACGCAGTCACATGCCACGGAATATCCGGCGACACGCCCGCCAGGAATTCGGTTAGCCGAGTCAGTTCGTCGTCGGAGTCGTTGAACCCTGGAATCACCAGAGTAACGATCTCCAACCAGAAGCCCATCTTATGCAAGAGACGAATCGTATCCAGGATGGGCTGTAAGCGCCCGCCGAGCTGACGATAGTGGCGGTCATCGAAACTCTTCAGGTCCACCTTGTAAAGGTCCACCCACGGCCGCAGGTATTCGAGTACCTGTGGAGTGCCGTTTCCATTGGAAACAAAACCGGTGACAAACCCCGCCGCGCGCGCTTCTTTAAAGACAGCCACGGCCCATTCACTTGTGATCAGGGGCTCGTTATACGTGCTGACGATGACCCTGCCTCCCTGGCGTATGGCGTCAAGAATAAGTTCTGCCGACGTGACACGCATCGGGCCGGCCACAGCGGCGGGATCGCGTAGGGCTTGTGAGGTCACCCAATTCTGGCAGTAGCCACAATGTAGATCACAGCCGAGCATTCCGAAGCTGTAAGCCAGCGCACCTGGATAAGCATGGAGGAATGGCTTTTTCTCTATCGGGTCGCATTGGATCGCGCCCACATACCCCCAGGGTACATACAGGGTTCCGCCCCGGTTATAGCGAACCTTGCAGACACCGGGCTGGCCCTCTGGGATTTTGCAACAATGCCCGCAGGCAAAACATCGGACCCAGTTGCGGTCGAGCTTTTCGTACAGTTCGCCCTCGCGAACATCTTCATAAATGATTTCGCGCAGCGTGTTCATACGTGCTACGTGCCAAGTGTAGTGCGAGCAGGCCGTCAGCTACTTGCCTTCTGATACTTGTCGGGCTGAAACTTGCCGCCGTCAACGTAATTCTTGTTGGTCTCGATATACGCGTGCCACTTCTCCGGCAAATCATCCAGCGCGAAAATGGCCGTCACTGGACAGACCGGGACGCAGGCGCCGCAATCAATGCACTCAGTAGGATCGATATACAACTGAGTCACTTCGTCGAACCTCGGGCGGCCATCGTCATAGGCTCGGCCTTTCGCCGGATGGATACAATCGACCGGGCACACGTCCACACAGGCGGTGTCCTTGGTTCCAATGCAAGGTTCAGCAATGATGTACGCCATTCGTGCCCTTCTTATTTCGATCAGTATAACGCAACTGTCGCAGTTAGCACGATTCCATCGCCCCGTTCGCACGTTGCGAAAACATGTCGTTTCGAAATGCGGAATTCGAGCTATGAACTGCGGTAAACAGAGGGGCTAAAAAGAGGAGTTCAGGAGGCCTTTCGAAGCGGCGTCACTGGCGAGAGAGGGAAATTATCAGGAATGTCTTCCATGAGTTCTCTGGACCTGAACTTAAGTGAGATGTCCCCGGTGGTTCTTCGGCTCGTCCAATACTCGCCTTCCAACATATGCCTGCGCCGACCGACGATCCTTAGAATTGCAGCGCCGTCGTGAATCGCGATGCGATCGCGTACTGTTGCCTTTGGTCTATTCGTGTAATTAAAGCTGAGTCGTAGCGTGCCATCGTCATCTTGACTGAATTGTGCAGCGGTGCTGTAGCTGTCGGATTCTATTGCGTGCATAGCGCAACTGATCGACAAGAAGCTCTGCTTGATGGCTAGAATAACTGGAAGTGGAGGCAGTTGCTGATCGCTCTTTGGATCCCTCCATGTGCTTCTGATCTCGCCTTGCCATGTACCCTCTAAGTCAGGGAAAGGGACTAACCAACCTTGAAGCAGGGGCAACCTCCATAGCCATTTTGTGAAAATGTAGGAAAGAATTGTGTAGACGGTGACAACGGCGGGGAGTTGCTTTACGGCGTCCCAACTGATTGCAAGTCCGATCTTCGAAATGTATAGAACCGCAGCCCAGATTGCCACCAGAATCGCAATCCGAACCCACCCTAATGCTTCTTCACGGATGTTCATCATAGTTTACGCAAGCAATCATTTGTACCCCACAGTAGATATAAGACCACCTCGGCTTTTTGCTTCTCACGATATCCGATTCATTTACTGCTCCCGGCCTGCAGGAAACCAGAGTTGGTCAACTGTGGGCTCTTCACTTAGCTTGATAGGCTTGATAGTGCCTTAATACGAAATGATGCAAAAATGGCACCTGCGGTTGTCTCGGTCATTTCGTCGTCGAGCCACGAAATGCTTAGAAGCAATGGGCGAAGACGTTCGCTGGAATAGCCATTCGAAGCACCATCATCTGCTGTGCCGAAAGGACCCAGTGAGCGCCCCTTCGTATCTGCTGGCCGAATCAAGCTGTTAGCGATATCTTCTCGGGCGAGCCAAAGACACATGGTTTCGGCCCAGGAAGTCACTTGGACACCGCCTTCTCGTCGGCACCGATGATGTCTCCGCATTAGGTCTCGCGCGCACTTGAACCGCGCAACTGGGCGTATCCGGGATGCACGCCGCGGGTGAGGCCCTGCTCGTCCGCAATCCGCTGCAGAAGGTCAGCGAGTTGTCTCCTCTCATCGTCGGAGAGCGCTTGGAGCATAGCCTGTTGGTGTTCACGAGAGACGCGCCCGATCATTCCCAGCGTCGAGCGCCCTTTTTCCGTGAGATGCAGCGCGTAACTGCGACGATCGCCGGGATTCTCTCGCCGTTCCGTGAGTCCTCGTACTTCGAGTTCGTCAAGCAGAGCGACCAAACGGGACGGCACCATACCGAGGGTTGCGGAGAGCGCTTGCTGCGTGATCGCCGGAGTCCAATCGAGGATCCTCAAGATTCCCGCATGCGCTGGAGCGAGCTTCAGCTTGGCCAAACGCTCGGCAAACTTTGACGCCGCATGAGCCCCCACCTGGGCGAGTAGGAATGCCGCCGATGAACGGCGGGCCGTCTGCGATTGGGTCCCAATAGCGATTCGCGAGGGTTTCATAGAGGCTAGTATTGCACGCAAGAATCATTCTGACATAGAATGATTCTTGATGTGAATACATCTCGAAGCGGAGGCCGCAATGACTGCCCCATCGAATACCGTTTCAACCGGCGCGCGCCATCAGGGGCCGAATCTGGGAATGCTGGCGACGATCTTCACCGTATTGTTCAACGCCGGACTATATTGCGTCGTTTCCTTCTCTGCCGGAAAACCGCACTTCCCGGGACCGTGGGAATCCGCCCAGACCATCACAACGTATTTTCAGGAGCATTCATCAGCCGTTCTCATGTGTGCGTTCCTTCAATTCGGGGCGTCGATTCCTTTCGGCATCTTCACCGCAACCGTGGTCAGCCGGCTGCGCTTTTTAGGCGTACGTGCCGCAGGACCCTACATCGCACTTTTTGGCGGCCTCGCCACGTCATTCAATCTCGCCGCCTCGGCACTGATCCTCTGGGTCATGGCTTACCCCGGCGTCGCGCAGGATGCTGCGGTGCTCCGCGCGCTGTACTACGTCGCGTACGCGTTTGGCGGTGTCGGTTACTCCGTGCCGTTGGGTCTTCTGATGGCGGGTGTATCCATCCCTGCCGCCGTCATGAAGCTTCTGCCCAAATGGCTTGTGATTCTTGGCCTCGTTCTGGCCGTTGTCGGCGAGCTCAGTTGGTTCAACCTAATCTTTCCAAAGGCACTGTTCCTCATTCCGCTTACCAGGTTCCCCGGCTTTGTCTGGCCAATCGCTGTCGGCTTCAAGCTGCCGAAATCGACTACCCGAACCACACCAGTCGGCGCGTGAATCGCTTGCTGGGCGACCCACGCCTCCGTCCACTCGCTGCCCCGGACAGGCGCTTGTCCGCCAAGAAAATTGGTTACTCGGATACGTCGCTAACTCCCGATAAGTCGGGTGGTCTCAATGGGTCGACGCAACACTGGCCGAAATCCACTTGCAGGGCCTGAATGGCTAAGAGTCGTTCGCGCGCGTTGATTCAAACGCAACACCATCCTGGCTAGGGTCTGATTGAATACAGCCGGGCGAAGCGGTTCTCCATGGGGAAGTGCTGTCGGATTAATTGACTAGATGGTGTTGCATCGACCGGTTGAGCTCGCACGCGTTACCGGACAAGTGAGCCGAAAAGATTTTCTTTTCACACGACCTGGTCCACTTTCCGATAGGCCGTTATACATAAGGTAGATTACTTCCGAATACGCCGTCATACGGGAGGAATCGGGAGAGCTGAAATCTTCGGAAAGTTGAATTGGCCAACATTATGACCGAAGCTGTATCGATCCCCGGACGTGACATAGTAGAGCAGGTTGCAGCGAAGGGCCGTCTCTCAAGCAAGAGTTATGAGCAAAAGGAGAGCAGATATGAACTCAACCAAACAGACAGCGAGGATCGCGGGCGTGCTGTACCTGGTGAACGGGGTGACTGGCTTCTTCGGCATCATCTATGTCCCCAGCAGACTGATGGTATCTGGTAACGCGGCTGCAACCGCCCAGAACATCCTCGCTTTCGAGAGGCTTTTCCGCCTCGGCATCGTCTCCGAACTGATCTGTGCGGTTGAATTTATCTTCCTGCTCTGGGTTCTGTACCGATTACTCGGCGGGGTGAACAAGACGCACGCTTCGCTGATGGTAATTCTGGGTCTGGCCTTCGTTCCCATTATGTGCGTGAATGTGCTAAACGAGATCGCTGCCCTGACGCTTTTGCGCGGTGCGGACTTCCTGTCGGTATTGGGCCAGCCGCAACGCGAAGCCATGGCCATGCTGTTCCTCGATTTGCATCGCTACGGGTACGTTATCGGCTGGATCTTTGGCCCTTGGCTTTTCTTCTTCGGGCTGCTTGTTTTCAAGTCGTCCTTCCCCGCATCTTAGGCGTACTGCTGATCGCGGCGTGTTTCGGCTACTTGGCGGATAGTCTTACGCCGTTTCTTCTGCCGAGTTACGCGAACCTCGTGGGCCGAATCGCGAACATCCCGCTAACGCTAGGCGAACCAGCGATTATCTTGTGGCTTTTGATTAGGGAAGCAAAGGATCAACCATTGGAAGCCGCGGCATAAAGTGAGTCGAACTCCCGGCGTTGGGCATCACGTTCGACGGATTCCGAGCGAGTAGTCGGCAACCCTTCCACAACCGCGCACCCAGCTCAAGGATTCGGCTCGATGCCAATGCGATCATTCACGGCTGATCGAATCCGCTGCTTGCAGCCAAGGTAGCGTTCGGTCGTTTGCACCGAAACGTGCCCCAAAAGAAATTGGATCTGTTCCAACTCGCCTCCCGATGCGTGGCAAAGCCGAGCACAGGTCCTTCGCAGATCGTGCGGTGCCAGCTTCGCCACTCCGATGCTTCTGGCGGATTCCTTTACGATGTGCCAAACCGCTTTTACTGTCATCCCATCTCCCCATGTCCTTCCTACTTTGTTGACCCGGCGAAACAGCTTTCCTCGATCAATTGCGGCGGCGGCGAGCCAATTGTCCAGTTCGGTTCGTACCCAATCGGGAACCGGAACCGTTCGAACGTGGCCTCCCTTGCCAACCAGATCAACAATGGCCCAATGCTCCTCGCGCTGCTGGAGATGATCCAATGTCAAAGCCACGGCTTCGTGCCTCCTCAACCCACACGCGAGCAGCAACGCGAGCAAGGCTCGGTCGCGTTTTCCTTTCAGGCGCTGACTATCGGGTGTTTGCCACAGCGCGTGGCCTTGCTCTGCCGTTAACCAGTTCCCGAGGCGCATGCCCAGCTTCTTCACGCCTTTAACGCGGCGAATGCCGGCGGCCAAATCTGCGCTGAGGAGACCGCAGTCGGCTGCTTCGTACGCGAGGTGGCGCACGGCGCCAAGACGCAGATTGATGGTGCCGGGGGCGAGTTGACGGGATTCGAGATGCGAGCGGTAACGCAAGACCACGATCCTGTTGAAGGCCAAGCGCGGTTCCGAGCAATACCAGTCAACGAACTCATCGATGGCGTGACAATAACCCCGTTTTGCGTCTGCTGAGTTGAGGCTGTTCAACACCGCGGCCTTAGCGTGTTCCAGGTCGGGCAAGCGTAGGACGGATTTGGTGCTACTGCCTCTTCTTCGGGAACTTGGCTTCTGCTTCATGACCGGTGGCCCCCTTGCCACCGATCAATGATCAGAGTAGTGCCGCGACTGTAAGGTCAGGTTTGCCCGTCACCCGGGAAGAACTAAGAATTCCTTCCTGCCAGGGAGTCACTTCAACGAAAGCCGACCATGCGGCAATGTGGGCGCCGTACGGCTGGCGCAACGCAGCCGCACCACTCAGGAATAGAGTTTGGCGTAGACACCGAGCTTTCTCATTCGATACATGAGGGTGGTTCGGTTGATACCCAGGCGGCTTGCAGCGCCATCGGCGCCACCGATGCGGCCCTTACATGCCGTAAGAGCCTGTATAATTTCCTCCCGCTGCTTCCTTTCATATTCGTCTGCGCCAGCATTGATTTCGGGTCGTGAGCTGAGTGCTTTGCGAGCCGTTCGCTTCTTATTAATGACGGTGGGATATGTGTCTGTTTCCGTTTCTGTTTTTCGCAGGTCCGTGAGCGGTACCTCAAGTGCCTTACCGCGCGTAAGGATCACGGCGCGTTCGATAAAATTCTCCAATTCACGGATGTTCCCAGGCCATTCCCAAGCTGTAAGTCCCTTCATCGCCGCAGAAGGTACCGATTCAATCTCTTTCTGCGTTTGTTTGGCAAACTTCTGAACGAAATAACTGACCAGCAGGGGAATATCTTCTTTGCGTTCCCTCAGCGAGGGTATGCGAATCGGAAAAACATTCAATCTGTAAAACAAGTCACTACGAAACTCGCGCGCTGCGACCATTTTCTCCAGGTCCCGGTTCGTTGCGGCCACCACACGGACATTCACTTTCCGCGTGACAGTGCTACCGAGGCGCTCGAATTCGCGCTCCTGCAAAGCGCGTAGCAGCTTCGGCTGAATCTCAATCGGGATATCTCCCACTTCATCGAGGAACAAAGTGCCTTGATCGGCGAGTTCCAACCGCCCGGTCTTTTGAGTAATCGCGCCCGTGAACGCTCCTTTTTCATGGCCGAACAGTTCGCTCTCCAGAAGCCCAGTCGGGATTGCGGCGCAGTTCAATTTCACTAGCGTCCGCTGTTTGCGACGGCTTCGGTCATGAATCGCGCGGGCGATCAACTCCTTCCCGGTCCCTGTTTCGCCAAGGAGCAGGACCGTGGAATCACTAGAAGCAACCGTTTCAACTAGTTCCAGAACATGCTTTAAAGTCGGACTGTTCCCAACGATGTTCTCGAAGTTCATCTCGCTGCGGATTTCTTCTTCGAGATAGAGTTTTTCCTGGGAGAGCTTGTCTTTGAGTTTCGAGATCTCGTGGTATGCCAACGCGTTCTCAACTGCGATTGCGATTTGCCCTGACGCCTGGCTCAGTAGGTCGACGTCTTCTGGTGCAAACGGAGTCTCAGTCGTGCGTAAAATCGAGAGAATTCCTAGGAACCGGCCGTGATTTACGAGCGGAATAAGACAAAAAGCCTTCATACCTTCGACAGCCGCGATGTCACGCACTTCAGAAGATTCGCGTTCGTCAAGTTCCGGCGCGTAACCCACTACAGGTTTCAAGGTGTCCGCTGCTTTTCTACTGGCGGCGCCTGGCGTATACAACAACTCTTCCTTGATGACGCCCTTGCCATACGGAAAATCCACAGCGATTAGTCTGAATTTCTCCGACGTTGCGTCGGGCTGCGAAACGGCTACGGCATCCGCGTGTATGAGTTCGCGTATGCTCGCTCCAACCGTCCGCAAGACCTCCCGCAGGTCCAGGCTCGACGTGGTTCGATTCGTGAGGTTCAGAAGCAACTGCAGCCGATCTCTTAATCCAGAAACCTCTTGAAACGCCAAAGCGTTCTCAACTGCGATTGCGATCTGCCCTGACGCCTGGCTGAGGAATTCAACATCCTCTGGCGTGAAGGATGTCTCGGTTTTCCGTGCGATCGTCAAGCCTCCGAGCACTCGACCTCGATTAACCAGTGGAATCAAACAGGCGCTCTTCAGGCCTTCGGCGACCACTTTATCGTATATCTCAGGCGGAACTGCGGCAGGGTCGGACACGTCAACGACTAATGGTTTCAATGTCTCCAAAACGCGCTTTCCGGCTCCGCTTATCGTGTAGACCATCTCCTCCTTAATAAGGCCTTTGCCCTGAGGAAAGTCGAGAACGTATAGCCTGGGCGTGCCTGATGCCGAATCTACGAGCGAAACAAAAACAGCATCACAGTGCATTACATCACGAATGCTAGAGGAAACCGCACGCAACACCTCGCGAAGCTTCAGGTTCGAGGTGATTTGGTTAATTACGTTCAGGAGCAACTTCAGCCGGTCATTTTTCGTGCGAAGGTCCGCCTCACTTTGCCGTAGCTCCTGCTCGGCGCGCTTACGCTCCGTTACATCGATCACGGTGCCCACGAACTCAGCGAGATTGCTGGATCCATCGAGGACCGCATGACCGACGGCGTGAATGTCCCTGATCCCTTTTTCCGGATGAACGACCCGATAGCCCAGTTCGAAATCCGCTTTGTCGCGAATGGCTTGCTCGAACAGTTCCCTGCTCGCCGCTTGATCGTCGGGATGTATTCGATGAAAGAATTCTTCAAATCGCGGCAGTGGGCCGGAGGGATCGAACCCCAAAACGCGGAAGCACATCTCCGACCAGTACCTGATATCACCGGTTGCGGGGTTCCATGCCCAACTCCCAGTTTCACTGAGTCTTTGCGCTTCGGCCAGATATGCTTCACTTTCACTTAGCCTCTGTTCCGCGCGTTTGCGCTCAGTGATATCACGATATATGACGTACTGACAGATCTGGCTTCCCGCAATCGACACAGGCCCACTGAGTATGGAGACATGAACGCGGGTGCCATCCTTGTTCTTGCGCACAGTTTCGACGTTCAGGCTTTCTCCTCGAAGACCACGACGCGCGTATTCCTCAACCTCAGCCAAAAGTTCTTCGGGAACGACTAACTCGTAAAGCAGACGCCCACACGCTTCCTCCTGGGCATAACCGAAAATCCTGGTGAATTCCGGATTGACCTGCAGAATGCGGTCACCTGTGTCGAGCAAAACGATGGCTTCTGGCACTCTCGCGAAGAGCCCGTCGAGAAGGGTCCTTTGTCGGGTGAGCGTGTCTAGAGAGACGGCCGCGCTTTTGGGAGCTTCCCCCACAACGGAATTTTAGCGCCGCCTGTAAAGAAAACAACAGCCTTAGAGTTTGGACAATGCAGATTCACCCGGCTGAGGTATCCCGTTACTGTTGCCAGCCGCCACCTAGGGATTGATAGAGCTGAATGTGTGCGAGCCGCTCGTTGAGCTCGGCTTGCACCAGGGTGACTTCCGCTGAGAAGTAATTTGTTTCGGCAGTCATCACCTGGAGATAACTGGCGCCGCCGTTCTTGTACAGCACCTCCGAGAGTTGGTCGGTGCGCTGCGCCGCTCCTGTGAGCATTTCCTGCTGCTCGCGGAATTCGCGGTTTTTCTGAGTGGCAATGAGTGCGTTGGAAACTTGTTCCAACGCGTTCTGCATGGTTTGTTGGTAGGAGAGCACTGCCTCCTGATATTGCGCCCGCGAGAGTTTGAGTTGGGACCGGAGTGCTCCGCCTTCGAAGACGGGCTGCGCCACACTCAGGGCACCCAGCCAGGTCTCGGAGGGTGCGCTGATGAACCGGCTCAACTGGTTGCTTTCTAGCCCACCCGTTCCGGTGAGCGTGATGCTGGGAAAAAAGGCGGCCTTCGCGACGCCAATTTGCGCGTTCGCCCCTACCATGGCTTCTTCCGCCTGTCGAACATCCGGCCGCCTCTCGAGTAGTTCCGAGGGTAGGCCCGTAGGAACGGCAACCGGCACGGGCTCCTCAGTCAGCGTTCTGCCGCGGGCAATGGGTCCAGGGTTTTCACCCAGCAAAATGCTGAGCTGATTTTCCTGCTGCCGGATTTGCCGTTCGAGATCGGGGATTGTTTCTGAGGCCGTATAGACGAGCTGCTCCGACTGGCTGAGGTCGAGATCCGAAGCGGAACCGTGGGTAACGAGCGTACTCGTCAGTTTCAGAGATTGTTGACGAGACCCAAGCGTGCGCTTGGCAATCTCAACTTCGCTGTCGAGCGCGCGAAGCTGGAAATAAGCCGTGGCCACGTTTGCGATGAGGGACGAAATCACCGCCCGCCTTCCCCACTCCGACGCGAGCATCTGAGCGCGAGCTGCTTCGGTTTGGCGGCGATACTTCCCCCAAAAGTCCAGATTCCAGATCACGGACAGGTTTAGTTGGCCCGCGTCAACTTGATAGGAAGGAAAAAGGTTTGTAACCTTCGCGTTCCCCTCACTAAAAACGCCGGCACCCAAGCTTGCAGATGGGAACTGGTTCGCGCGGACGATGCCAAGCTGTTCTTGCGCCTCCAGCACGCGAGTGGCAGCGATGCGCACGTCGTAATTTTGCTGAAGCGCGGTGTGAATTAGCTGTGTGAGGACCGGATCCTGATACACGTCCCACCACTTCTCGTTACCAAGCGATGCTCCAGTGGAACGTTGGTCAGGCATGGCACCTCGATAGTCCGTGGGCATGTTTACTGTTGGCCGTTTGTAGTTCGGTCCCACCGCACATCCAGCGAGCAAAACCGCAATCGCTAAGATTAGAAGTTTTTTCATGTTAGTCAGCCTCACCAGTTGCTTCGGCAGGCGTCAACTGCGGCGTTGTCCCGCGCTTCGCGGCGCCGGAGATGCGCTCGACGGTGTAGAAGATCGCCGGAACAAAGAATCTGGCGATGAAGGTCTCTGCCAGCATGCCGCCAATTACCGCCGTGCCCATGATCTGCCGTGCCACAGAGCCTGATCCAGACGCCGTCCAGAGCGGCACGCAGCCGAGAATAAAGGCGAGAGCGGTCATCATGAGCGGCCGGAAGCGAAGCCTTGCCGCAGAAAGCGCCGCGTCAAAGATGGACATACCTCGTTCGTAGTCCTCCTTGGCAAACGCAACGATCAGAATCGAATTTTTCGCAGACAGACCGATCAGCATCACTAAACCGATCTGCGCGTATACGTCGTTCTCGATCTGAACCATGTAATGAGGCACAAAAAGGCCGAGCACCACGCGACGCAGCCAAAGCGCGGCGAGGGCGCCGAAGACCGCGACCGGCGTGCTCAGGAGCACGCTGAAAGGCACTGTCCAGCTTTCGTAGAGAGCTGCCAGAATTAGGAAAACGAACAGCAGTGAGAATCCGAAAACAACTGATGCTGGCACTCCTTCTTCGGCCTTTACCTCCTGGTACGACATTCCCATCCAGTCGTATCCCATGTCGGAAGGCATGGTTTGCTTGAAGACATCCACGAGGGTCGCTCTTGCCTGGTCGGCGCTATAGCCAGGTGCGGCGGCGGCATTGATCTGCGCGGACTCGTACTCGTTGTAGCGCATCGTGAATTCTGGGCCGTAACGGCTCTCAAATTTCGCGAGTGCGGAAAGCGGCACTGTCTGTCCTTGTCCGTTGCGCACATAGAATTGTCCGAGATCGTTGGTCGTCGCACGGTAGGGCGCTTCGGCCTCCACATATACTTGCCAGGTACGGCCGAAGTCGTTGTAGTAGTTGACGAACAAACCGCCCATGTACGCTTGAATCGTGTTGTAGACGTCGGTTAAGGCGACCCCCTGCTTCAACACTTTTTCTCGATCGACATTGATGAACTCTTGCGGCACGCTCGGGATGAGCGTGGTGCTGACCATGCCAAGCTCAGGGCGCTTGCGGGCGGCCGCCATGAACTTGTTCAGGTTATTTGCAAGAAATTTGACATCCTTGCCGGCGCGGTCCTCCAGCACAAACGAAACCCCTCCGGCGGTGCCCACACCCGGTATTGCCGGCGGCGAGAATGCGAAAACGGTCCCTTCTGGCAGCCGCTTAAGTTCCTGATTCAAACGCGCCTTAATGGCTTGATATTGTTCGGCCTGACTTTTGCGGTCCTCCCAGGGCTTCAAACTGACAAAAAAGTTGGCGTTGTAGCTAGTTCGGACGTAACTAAGCAAGCTGAAACCAACCACGCTTGTCGTGTACTGCACACCCGGAGTGTCAGCCAGAACCTTCTCTACTTGTCTCGCAGCCGCGCTGGTGCGCTCCAACGATGCCGAATTGGGAAGCTGCATATTGATGAAGAGGTATCCCTGATCTTCGTCGGGCAGGAAGCTGGTGGGCAGATGGGCGCTAAAGAGCCACGCTGCACCGCCCGCAACGACAAGCAACACCATCACCACTGCGGCTTTGCGAATCAGATCGCCCGACAAACGGACAAAGCTGTTTGTAGAGCGCTCGAAATAGCGGTTGAAGTAGCCAAAGAATTTTCCCAGCGGCCCGCGGACTTCTTTCTTCGGCCTGAGCAACAACGCCGAAAGTGCTGGGCTGAGCGTGAGAGCGTTGAAGGCGGAAAGCATCACGGAGATGGCGATGGTGAGGGCAAACTGCTGATATAACCTGCCGGTAATGCCCGGAATGAAAGCCGTCGGCACAAACACCGAGGCTAAAACCAGGGCGATACCAACCACCGGCCCGGAAAGTTCTCCCATGGCCTTTATGGAGGCGTCCTTTGGGCTGAGTCCTTCCTCAATGTGGTGCTGCACCCCTTCGACAACTACGATGGCATCATCGACCACGAGACCGATAGCCAGCACCAAGCCGAAAAGGGAAAGTGTGTTGATGGAGAAACCGAACAGCGGGAACAGCACGAACGTGCCCACTAGCGAGACGGGCACCGCCAGCATGGGGATCAGGGTGGCTCGCCAGTCTTGCAGGAAAAGATAAACCACAAAAATTACCAGCACGATCGCAATCACGAGGGTCCAAATGATCTCTTTCATGCCCTCCGTGACCGAGAGGGTCTGGTCAAGCGAAATGGTGTAATCGATGTCTTGCGGGAAGCGTTGCTTCATCTGTGCCATGAATTTCCGAATGCCCTGCACTGTTTGAACGGCATTCGTTCCGGGCAACTGATAGACGGAGATGACGGCGCTGGGCTTGCCATTCAGGCGAGCGATCATGCTGTAGTCCTGCGTGCCGAGCTCGACTCGGGCCACGTCTCTGACGCGCACCGTTCCGCCATTCGGTGCTTCGCGCACGATCACGTCGCCGAATTGCTCCGGCGTCGTCAGACGGCCTTGAGCTAGCACGGCATAGGTGAACTGCTGGTTGCTCTGGGCTGGCTCGCCACCGACCTGGCCAGCCGGATTCACAGTGTTCTGAGCCTGAAGTGCGTTAGCGATGTCCGTAACCGTAATCCCAAGCTTGGCCATTTGATCAGGCTTCACCCATAGCCTCATGGCGTATTGGCCCGAGCCGAAGACCTGGGTCTGGCCAACGCCATACAAGCGTGCGATCGGATCGTTGAGGTTGATGTAGGCATAGTTGGCCAGGTAGTTCGAATCACGAGTGCCATGTGGCGAATACAGCGCAACCAGCATCAGCGGTGCAGTGGTCGATTTCTTGAGAGTGATTCCGTAATTGTTCACCTCCGTCGGCAACTGACCGTTGGCCAGTTGCTGGCGCGATTGCGTGAGCATCAGGTCCATGTTGGGATCGGTCTTGAGATCGAAATCGACGAACATCGTTGTTTGCTGGTTCGCCGTGGCGTTTAGTGAATACATGTAGGTCATGTTATCCACGCCACTGACTTGCTGCTCGATGGGTACGGCAACAGCTTGCTCAAGAGTCTGCGCGTCCGCACCGGGGTAGGTGGCCTGTAAGCGGATCTCAGGTGGAGCGATGTTCGGGAACTGGGCCACCGGCAACGTCGCGATGGTAATCACGCCGACGATGACCGTGAGGATCGCAATCACGATCGCGACGATAGGCCGTCGAATGAAAAAATTCGCCATGGCTTAACGCTCCTCTGTTTCCTTGTATGGTGTGGGATTCACGAGTTCGCCTTGCTTTGCTTTCTCTGCGCCAACCGCCACGACGCGTTCTGTCGGTTTCAGCCCGGATGTGATCACCCAAAGCGTGCCCACTCTCGGCCCGACCGCTATGGTACGGAGCTGCGCACGGTTATCGGCGCCGATGACTGTCACTTGGTACGTTCCTTGCTGCTGATTCACTGCCGCCTGCGGCACCAGCAGTGCTTCATCAATGTTTCCGGTTGGCGCCTGAACGCGTGCGTACTGGCCGGGTCGCAACAGATTCTTGGAGTTGGGAAACTCGCCCACGATCTGAATGGTTCCCGTCTGCGTGTTTACCTGGCGATCCGCGAAGATGATTCTGCCGGGATGTGGGTAAGCACTCCCGTCGGCCAAGGTCAGCTGCAACGGGATTCGTGAAGCGTGCGTGATAAAGTCCACACTCCCCGGACCGCCGCCGTCTGCCATGCGCAGGTATTCCTGTTCGCTGATGGGGAAATAAACTTTGATCGGGCTGACCTGCGAGACGGCGGTGAGGACCGTGGACGGCCCCACCAGGTTGCCGACCTGCACAGTGTTGATGCCGGCGATGCCGTCGATCAGAGAAAGAACTTTTGTATAGCCCAGGTTTATGCTGGCTTGCTCGACTGCCGCTTGGTCTGCCTCGACGCCTGCCTTCGCCGCACGGAGCGCCTGCGTGTCGGTGTCGAGCTGACTCTGCGGAATGGCGTGGGCCTCGGCCTCAGGAATGTCGCGTTTTACGTTAATTTCGGCGTTGGTCATCCGCGCCTCGGCCTGAGCCAATTGGCCTTTGGCCTGATCCAGCACGGCTTGGAATGGACGCGGATCGATTTCGAAAAGAAGCTGACCCTTTCGGACGAAGGCTCCTTCCTGATAGTCCTGGCGAATCAGGTAGCCGCTCACTTGAGGCGAGATCTGCGCGTTGACGTAGCCTTCGAGCGTCCCCACCCACTCTCCCTCAATCGGTACGTCCTTCTGGACGACGCTTGTTACTTCGACTGCGGGCGGTTGAGGTGGCGCCGCCGAAACTACCCGGCGCTCGCATCCTGCGCTCACTGCGGCGAGCAGTCCAACGGCGGCCGCTGCAAGTCTTTTTGAATTCTTAGTCCCTGCTTCAGTCCTCATTCTTCCTTACCTCCTGGTCACTGTCGTGTTGTATGAGATATTCGCGATAGCAATTCAACTTGATCGCCTTGGCGGTAAGAACTCGGAGGGAACTTCTTGAAGAGTTTCTTCACTCCCTTGTCCAGATTCTTAATGTTCTTGTCAGAGTTGTTGGAGAGCCTGTCGGTGGAACTCCCTCTCCACAGGAGTTTTTTCGTTCTCGTGTCGAACAGGTCGACAGTCAATGTACGGTCCTCGTACGTGTCCGTCGTCGGGCCGAAGGCGCCGAATCCCCTCCAGCGCCAGCCTCCCCCTAAGGCCACGATCCAAACGTCGCCGCCTGACTCGACTCGGGTCCAACCCTTCGCGGCCAAAGCGGCACTAACAGCACTCTTGATTCGGTCGACATCCAACGGATCCCTCGTCTTAACCTGTTCCCATGAGTAAGTCTTGTACTGCGCGAAGTTGGCACTGCGATCGTAATGGGTCTTCACGTGCTGTGCCGATGACGCACTCGCAAACAAGAAAGTGATTGCGACCAAAACGAACCTTGCGCTTTTCGATTTCATGATTCCTCGTCGCATGGCTTCGAAGCGGGATCGCTCGGTCTCAACTTGGCGGTTATTTCATCAAGAACATGCTTGGTGTAGATCCCGCTGGCGATGAATTCCGCTCCATCTCGTGCCAGCATGCGCAAAAGCCGCTCCCCGCTCTTGTCGATGAACGTGACTTCGTTTAGGTCCACGGTGAAGGCGCGTCGCACATTGCGGTGGTTCTTCTTCCAACATTTCCTCAGCTCATGTACCCAGGGGTCGGTAAGGCGGCCATGCAGAATCCATCTTTCCTCCGCTGGTGTTTCACTGAAAGTGATCTTCAGCACGATGTTTTCCTTAGGGTGTGTGCCCAGAAGAATTCCTTGCACGCCTGGCCAGCGCGCGACGATGAGTGCCAGCGCCTGATTGGCGAGATAACGCATCGCGATACCGAGCGACATCCCGATCCGCGTCAACCAAGTGGATATCGACGAATTCCCTTCGAACTTCTGCAAATGGACGAATGCTTTTTGGAAAGTTTGCTGAACAATGTCTTCGGCGTCTTCCCGCACCCGTGTGTAGCGGAACGCAAGCACAAAAATCCTTCGCTGGTGGCGGTTGAAGAGGGTTTCAAACGCGCTTTCATCTCCACGTTTGGCAGCAGCGACGAGTTCTTGCTCCGCAGGGGAACAACGCCAAGGGACATCGGTGGCGTCCGGTTTGCCAACGTTGTTCAGAACTCGATCCAGCATGGTGCTCCACCTCTCGTGTGGGCCTGAGTCATTCAACATTGCCTCTTGCCCACGCGTAGACCATGGGCAAGCACTCAGCCAAATCTGCGGAGCTGTAAGTCGCTGATTTTTCGGGTCGAATATTGGTTGGGAAGTGTCAGAAGTTAAGCGAGTCAAAAAAGTCAAAAAAGCCAAACCAACTACCGATGGGAAGTGGCAGTCCAGGTCAGGAAGTCTGGCGCTCAGCAATCGCAGCGCAGGAATAGCCGAGAACGGGCACCTTGTTCTTGTCGGACTCGTGTGGGAACAGAGGAAAACCGATTTCGATCTCGACGTGGTCGAAGGTGGTCGCGCGCGTGGCTCGTTTGCGCCCGACAAGCGTGAGTCCGTATCCACGCTGATCAAGAATCCGCCCCCTAGCGCGCCGGCGCCACCGATCATGCCGCCCGTGGACGGCTACTTACCACTCGACAAGGCCAATTTCCCCGCGTCGCTCGCCGACGACGTGAGCCCGGAGAAGGCGGCATTCATGCCCGACTCGCAAGTGCAATAGGGTGTAAACGCCTTGGACGGCACGGTCAGTGAGCTGGCATGGAAACCAAAACCTAGCTGAAGCAATCCACTCGGTTTGAAAACGCGCTATGCACAGAAGTGGTCGCGCTTGGCGCCTCAATGCAAGTTGCCACGCGAGATAGCTCCCGGACTGTCGGCTAACCGGAAATTAAGCCGAAAAGATTTCCTTTCGCGAGGATGCCCCACGTTTAGTTGAAACTTGAGAACGAGAAGCAGCGGCTCTCGCCCGAACTCGGATAGAGTTCGGGTTGAGAATCCCTTTTAAAGGAGAGAGCCGCCGTGAGAAACAAATACCAGAGGAAAGACCGTAAGTCCAATCACAAGTTCGAAGTCGTCCGAGGGCCAGAGTTGTTGGTGCGGGTGCCATTGCCGATGGCCGAGGTGTGGGCGGAGATGCAAGCTCAGGTGGAACAGTTGACCGGGCAAGCCGGGCTGCAGATCCTGCGAGCTATTCTGGAAAACGCCTAACATGAACGGCGTAGAAGCCGCATCCGTGCTCAAGGGCCGGATGCCCGATGTTCGGATCGTGCTTCTCACCATGTATGACGAAGTCTTGGGCTGTAAATCACTCATGTCAGCAATTGGTGTCGATGCAGCGATACCCAAGACTGACTGCTTTAATAGCCTAGCGGAATGCGTCCGAGGTTTGCTCAGTCACTGAAACCAAGCTGCAAGGCGACCTTGCAGCGATTTGGGTGCTTTCAGTGAGGACAACTAAATTTCCTCCAGACCATCTCGTCTGAGTGAGCTGAGAGCACCCTAACCGCCGCAAAGCGCAGATTGCAGTCATAGTTCTTCCTTTAAAGTGGAACGCTGCCTGTACGCTACGACTTCGCGGTCTCGGCAATCTCGAAGGCCTTCCGCAAAATAACGGGCAGCACATCGTCAGATAGATGCCGAAGATATTGATCGTTCGTATTGATGCGCTTGTGGCAAGTTGGGCAGCCGGGGATGACTACGCCATTCCCACCTTGACCAACTGAAGGCGGCTCGTCAACGAACGTATCCCACGAATGCCTCATTAACTCGATCTTCGCCGCCTGAAGTATTTTTGCTCTGTCCATAAGCAGGCGGGTATCTCCCTCAGCCTGATCTTCGAGATAGAGCCTATCGACGAACTCATGTCGCGATATATCCCACAGGTGATAGTCGCCCGGCCTCGACGACGCTAAACTCGTCAAACGCTTTTTCCCCGCGGTTATGTTCTCGACCGTTTCTATCCAGACGAAAACATTGTCAGTGGACTTTTTGAAAATATCGTATTTCTGCATCATGAGAGCCCTCCTGTTACAGGTTCTCGTAACCGTTTGGAACGCTCCTAGCGATGCTTCGTGATGATTTCATCCACGATGCCGTACGCCTTCGCCTGCTTCGCTGTCATAATGAAATCACGTTCCACGTCCTTCTCAATCTTTTCAAGCGGCTGGCCCGTGTGGAACGCGAGAAGCTTGTTGAGCGAATCGCGTGTCCGGAGGATTTCCCGGGCGTGAATATCGATGTCGGTAGCCTGGCCAGACAAGCCGGACATCCAGGGTTGGTGGATTAGAACTCGAGAATTGGGCAGCGCATAGCGCTTCTTGGGCGTGCCTGCGACCAAAAGCAACGCTGCGATGGATGCCGACTGGCCGATGCAATAAGTCACAACGTCGGGACGCACAAACTGCATGGTGTCGTAAATCGCCATTCCTGCCGAAATCGACCCGCCCGGCGAATTGACGTACACCGAGATGTCTCTCTCAGGGTCTTCGGATTCCAGGAACAGCATCTGGGCGGTCACCAGATTCGCAACTTGATCGTCGATCGGCGTGCCAATAAAGATGATGTGGTCTTTGAGCAGCCGGGAATAGATGTCGTAGGCCCGTTCGCCCCGGCTCGTCTCCTCGATGACCGTGGGAACGAGCGTTGTGGCACGCGGACTCGCGTCGTCAGTTTGTCTCATCTGGAGTATGTTTGCGCGCGGAGAAACCCGAACCAGCTACTTTGCGCCTTTGGCCGTCGTCTCGATTCGGGAATTGCTGTAGAGTGACTCGATCGGTTTGTCGCTACGCAACTTCGATTTCATCCTATCGAGCGCTCTCTGCTTTGTCCAACGAGCCCGAATACACCGTAGATGTGTTCCCCACTAGGACCTGCATCAATTCGGCGTCAATGCTAATTTAGCGCTTCCGTTTTCAGAATGAGCAGAAAGTGCAAGGCATCTTGGATTGCCTGCTCCTCACCCCGCCCCTCTGCCATCTTTCGCAGTTCGTTAATGCGCCGATAGATTGCTTCTTCCGCCACACGGATTCTCTGACCTAATTTCTCCAGGTCAATCTCCATCAAAGCTTCGTAGCAGAACTTTTGCCACTCGGAGAATTGTACGTCGGCCATAACGGCCTCCGCCCAAAGATGAGGAAGTTGCTAGCCTTTGACGGTGTGCTTTTGGGGAGAGATATGCAAGAACTCAATTCAAACTACGCTACCGTACTCAGCGATTAGGAGATTCGTCCGTCCTAACCTCAGACTTCGTTGGATGTTGCACCTGCCTAAAAGCTGCTCGGTCCCCGGTGGACTTGAGGAAGATGGGCGTTGTGGCCCAACTGGAATGGTATGTGCCTGCAAGGGTCAGAAAAGGTGCTAACGTTGACGTTACCGTCACAGCCAAAGCCAAGGATCGCAATTAACGAACACAGCTACCCGACTCGGCGTGAGAAAGTAACCCAGATCTCGTCCGAGGAGCCACCAGCATGCTCGACGAAGAGTGGATTAAGAAACTCGAAGACGGCAGAAAAGTGCAATTCATCTACCAAGAACTTCCGAAAGGTGGGGCATTTATCACCGCGCAGGTTGCAGGAAATGAGGTCGTCTATTCGATCATATTGACCAAAGCAAGAAACCCGCTGAGTCATGAAGAAGTTGAAAGTCATTTCCGGGGCGAGCTTTCGAAGAAATAGCGACACTCAATTCGTGACACCAGCAATGGAAGTTGCCATCGTTACCGGACTGTCTTTGCACAAAACGTTTGTTCGTCTTTTGAAATCCGCCGTAGAAGTACTGTTAGTCTTGGTCACGAAACGGTGATTGCTGCTGTAACTGTCGCAAGAAAAACCCAAGGCAACCACACGTAGAGAGCTTCAAATTATCAGGTTGACTATAGCTCCGCATAGGCAGACGCTAGAGGCCTCCTCGTTTCAGGTTGGGCTTTGTGACTGCTAAGTACGTAATCTTCAAACTCCGATCTGATGGATCTTTCATGTGGATTGAGGCAGTCGAGGATATTCTGGCAGCGAAGCAACGGTTGGAGATGTTGGCTGCAAAAGAACCCGGTGATTACCACCTCTGGGATTCTTCATTCCACAAGTTTGTAAACCCTTCCGCAAAGTCTGCTTCGTCTTAGAAACAATTGTCTTCCAGTGACCCCGTTCGTACACGCGTACCTAAGTGATCCTTTCCTCCGAGGAGATTCAGTGAACGGCTTTTTGCGTCGCGCCAAGCCTGTCGCAAGCGCACAAACACGAACAGTCAGTATTTGCGCCAGCTTACTGAAGATGTGTTGCCGGAAATTCTCGACAAAGATCATCAAATCCAGGACGGGCAAGGCATACCGGAACTCTATGCGCCCCTGCTCTTGAATTTCGCCGCGCTGACACAGGCCGGACATTTTCCGGGCGCTGGAACATCTCGCAGCTCCGGATGGCACACGTAGCATTTTTCGTCGTTCGCATTGTGCTGCAGCGATACCTTCATCGTATGACCGCAGCCTTCAAATCGAAGCTCGAAGGTTTCGTTGCTCATCGGAGTTTAAGCCTGGTGTTTGCCCCGCTCGTCGCCCAGCGTGCGCATTCGCCAGTAGCGGTCCTCTTGAACCCAAACTACAGAGTCTTTGGTTAGCTCCCTAAATGCGGCGAGAATGATGATTCGGATAGCTAAGTTGCCATCCTCATTGTCGCAAGTGAACCGGCTCCCGAATTTTTCTGCTATCTCGTAGAGGGCGGTATCCTGGTGGAGTTTACCCTGGCGTTTCAATTCTTTGAGCATCCACTCGGCTACTTTTTGGGCTTTGTGTTTGGATTTCATAGCCCCTGTCCCGCGCTGATCGAGAGATTCTATCCCCGAGCACCGCCGTTGTCACTTCTGATTGTGCTGCTGAGTATGCGCTGAATTTTTAGATGAGGCGGGTGCTTCGGCACAGCGCGGATATTAGCATGTCTTTCTAGCGCGCGAGGGGGGACGCTTTCACTCTTGCGCGTACACGAAGATTGCGAGCAGCACAAATGCCGATGCGAGGATAAACCCGGAATATTCCTTTCGGTTGACCGCCCTGTAAGCCCACAAAAGGCCTATGAGAAGCCATGCCAGAGCCAAGACTGTTGCCTGAGTCATTACGAAAATCATACGCCACGCAAATTGGCGCAACGAGGTTCCTGATAGTCAACATCTCGTTACGTTGCTGATAGACTCCGAATCGCGGTGTGAAGACATTGGAATGGGAGTTAGATCAAATGCCAAACGAAAAATGGGGCGTGGCCAAGGTCAAGGGAATCGAGCCGGAACAGTTCTTCATTTTCCTGATAAATACCGAAGGCTCAAAAGGCCCATTGATGCGAGCTTCGGAGTTTCTGTCAGAAGAAGAACTGAGATCGGACATGAAGAGCAATGGCAGCACTGAAGCGGAGATAAATTCTCTCATCGAACGGGCACGCGCAAATCCTAAGTAGCCGACTTCTCATCCTCAGATCGCCACAGGTCCCTTGACTTCATTTCCTTTCAATGGCCTCAGCCGCGGAAAACTTCCGGTCTACGTGTGGCCCTGAGCGTGGACCGCCTGAATGCAGCACGCAACGCTCACCGGCAGCGGCTCCACAGGTAGGACAAGGAATGGCGGATATCTGTTCGGGAGTGAGTTCTTTCTTTTTCATTCCGACAGAATGCGAAAATATCGGCGGCGAAACAGTTCAATTTTGCACACTATTCGTATCCGCCGCTGCCTATGGGCGCCACCTGGGAAGTATGGAGGCGCAGATTCCACACCGTCTACAGCAATTCGCCCTACGTCGCAGAGCTGTCCCCTTCTGCACAGATTCTCAGGCCCCTCTTTTGGTTCAATTGACATGGAATCTCAGCAGGGCAACGAGTTGCGAGTTCCGCCTCAAAAGCCAATGAAGTTTCACCCACAGAATGCACGGCACTCCGGTGCCGGCGAGGATTGACATGAGCGGGAAAAACTTTCGAGTCGCACAGGTGGACGAACGAACCAACTCAGAAGGTAAAGAGGTAATCAACAAAGTACTGCTGGCAACGCCTGACAACGAATATGAGTTGATGCGTTCTGACTTGACGTATATCGACTTGCCGCATCATCTCAGCCTCCAAGAGCCGACACAAAGTATCGAGTTTGTCTATTTCCCGAATCGAGGAATGGTTTCTCAAGTTGTTGTTACCAAAGACGGCCGGACCGTGGAAGTTGGTGTAGTGGGCAAAGAGGGCTACGTTGGGGCAGGATTGGCAGTGGGCGTGAGCAGAAGTTCAGTGCGAGAAATCATCCAAATTGCCGGCGATGGCTTCCGAATGATGGGGAGTGCACTCGAACGCATTCTGCGGTCGGCCCCGAAGTTACAGGTGATATTGAACAGGCATACCGGGCTTCAAGGAATGCAAGTTGCACAGACTGCGGCGTGCAATCGTCTGCACGATATACAGCAGCGTCTTTCGAGGTGGCTGTTAATGACTCAGGATAGGGTGGATTCCGCAGTGCTTCCGATTACCCACGATTTCATCGCCACTATGATGGGTACGGACCGATCCACCGTGAGCTTGGCGGCGTCGGTAATGCAAAAAGAGGGAATCATAGAATACTTGAGAGGTGCAGTGAAGATTGTGAACCGCAGGAAACTCGAAAAATCCTCCTGTGAGTGCTACGGCGTCATTCAACAGTTCGAGGACGACCTCGGATTGAGATAGCAATCCCTTGCCAGCGTTGGATACCCCACAGACAGCTGTGCTTTGCCATCGGTAATCTTCAGCCCTTGTGTATTCAGTTCGGTTTTGGGTGTTCAAAGATGTGATGACCTGTGCAGAACCTCGCCTAGAGCGACGAATAAAGCGGCTTCTGTGGCCGCAGTTGCGCTCGAAAACCAATGTTACGCGTCTTTCACAAGGGTCTTACCGCACCCGTTCGCGAGGAGTCCTAGCGAGGCCATGCGCCGCAAACTGGTCTGGATCGAAGAACAGAGTTTTTGGGGCTGGGGGTGCTCCGAGTGTGCGTGGGTGTTCAATGCTTCGGGATCACCCGCCGGTAATTCGCTCGATGAAATGAAACAGAACTACGAGCAGCGGCGCGATGAGGAGTTTGCAGCACATGTTTGCGCCGAACACCCCGGAGCCAAGAAGACAAAAAGTTAAATAGTCTAGGCCGCCGCTCCACGGTCAGATCGAAATGAGCCCGCCCTAACACTAGTCAAGGATTTCTAGTGTGAAGCGCTTTCGCATCTTCATGCCCACCGCGTTCAGGATTGTGCGGATAGCCCGCACCGTGCGTCCTTGGCGGCCGATTACTTTCCCGAGGTCACTCGCGTGGACGCGCAACTCGAACACGGTAAGCTGCTCGCCTTCAATCGCGCGGACCTGAACTTGGTCGGGATTATCCACGAGGGCCTTTGCGATTGCCTCTACCAGCTCCTTCACATAGTGCGCCTCGGCGCGCGACGGTATCAGGTCGTCTGAACCTTGATTCTACTACACGCGTTGTGGCGCCTTGGCGCTGCCTACGAACAGATGTCTTAGAGTTGGGTTCTTTCTCCCTGGGTCGGCGTGGCGGGCGTGCCACGGTGTCATTTCCGCCCGTTGCCATCTTCGTGGAAAAATGTATCCCCGCGGAACAGGGCCTCGATCGCGCGAAGCAACGATTCCGGGGGTGCCGTCTTTGAGACGTATCCACGACAGCCGATCTTTTTCGCTTCACCCACATGCCCTGAAGTGAGGTTCATGGAGAAGAGAAGAATCGGCGTGTCGCTGGAAACGGCAAGAATTCTCCGAGCGGCCTCGAATCCGTCCATGTTCGGCATGGAAATGTCGAGCACGATGAGATCCGGTTTTAGTGCAATCGCTCTCTCCACCGCCTCTACACCATCCCCAGCTTCGCCGCACACTTCTGTCCCAAGCCGCCCTTCAAGAATTGCACGCACACCTTTCCGTAGCGCAGGAAAATCATCGGCTATAAGGATTCGCGCGGCGGCCATATCTGTGACGTTAGTTCTGTTGCCGTCGGACCACAATACAGTGAAGAACGCATGCGCGGGCTCAGCTACTGGCCCCAACGCCGAAGATGGCGTTCTCAAGCTGTTCCGCCGTAATCCTGTACGAACTACGGGAACGGGCGTAGAATTCCGCTGGTGTGAGGAAAGGAGCGCGCGATGAGTGATAAGCCACGAGAGTCTGAAGACGCTCCCGAGAAACCGGCGGTCACGCTTCCTGGAAAGGTCGAAAAAATCATACCGGGAGTTCTTTCGGTTATACCCGAAAAGGCGCAGATCACGGTTGAAGGAGCGGAAGATCTCTACAAAGAGATTCGCGTCGAAAATACCCTGCCAGATGAAAATGGTAAGCCGGTAGGTCTCAAGCCTGGTGCCGAAGTAGAGGTCACCATCGAAGCTGAAAAACAAGCGACGGTACCCAAGAATTTCTCCGACTCAAAACGGCCCGCCGATCAGCATTCTGAGAAGTAAGTTTCAAACTCACGGACAGACGGGCAAGCCCGCTCAACTGAACTGGGCGTTGGGCCCTTTCCCACCCACGTACCGCAGGCTCTGAAATGAACAGAAAAGATTTGGACCGATATAAACGGGTGCTACTAGAACGACGGGGCGAAATGTCGGTGACAAGCGCCGAAGCTGAGAGCCCGATTCCGGCCGCCGGGGGCCAGCAGGGCGATCCCGTCGACCAAGCGAATGCGAATGCCGAAGCGGAACTTCAGATTCACTTGCATCAAACCGACGCGCGGCTTCTACGAGCAATCGAGGAGGCAATCGCTCGGATTAGACACGGCACCTATGGTGTATGTACCGTCTGCAAACAGCCAATCTCCAAGGCGCGTCTCGACGCGGTGCCGTGGACACATCTCTGTAGGGAGTGCAAGGAGCGGGAGCACCGTGAACGCTCCGTGAGAAAGGGGATGTCATGAGGGCCTATGTGGTTATGACTGCCGGACCGGGCAAGGCGCGCGAGATTGCTCGTGCGGTGGCCGCCCTTCCCGGGGTCAAAATGTCGAATGCGTGCTGGGGCAGCCCGGACGTATTTGTTGTGGTCGAAGTTGCCGACCAAAAGGATCTCAACAAGCTAATAATGGACAAGATCCAATCCATAGAAGGAGTGGGCCGAACTGAGACGCACATCGCCGTCGAATAGCCAGCTTTATGTCGGCACGCGAGGAGAGCGAAAAGGAGACCGCTCTTTGCCAGGGGATTTCTCCCTGGGACGAGCCTTGCCTTCGTCCTGCCACAAGGCGTTGTGAGCAGTGCGGTGGGTGGTTTTGTCAGTCGCACTTCTCCGACGAGGATTGGCATCCATGTGCTCCGGGTAATCGGACGAAGGAGATCTGAGACTTTGGATTCCTTGTCAGGGAGAGGGCACGGCTTCGCCTCAGAGGAAACGGCCAGTCACGGTCCGGCGTGGCAGAGTTGCATGTCTCGCGAGTGTAGAGATCACGCTGAAGCGACCGCGGGAACCCACCTTGTCGTTGCCCAGCAACTTGGCGTAGATTGTGGCGAGACGCATGGAGCGCCGAGAGTGCCAACAGAAACTGAAGCAAAACACGAATAGGCAACGAAAGAAGGCGATCTCGACCTCACCCCTCCGTATTTACGTTACCTTGTCCGACTGATACGTCCCTTTCCCGATTTCGACTTCTTCTTTGTCAAACCCTTGCGACAACGAGCCGTTCAAAAACTGGGACTGAAGCCATGAGACCGTGTTCGTTCGTGCCCGGGTTCCGCTCTTAACTTCAGGGGTGAGGGCGAGTCGATCTCTTTCTCGCAACTTGCGACTCTCCTCTCCGCTGCAACGGGGCCTCTCTTCGCCGATTTCGCTACAGGTCGTTTCGTCCACCTGTATCTTTACGTCCACCGCGTCGAAGAGTTGACGCCCGGCGTTTACCGCTACTGGCCGGAGCACGCGGAGTTGGAGAAAATCAAGGAAGGAGACCAACGCCTGGCAGCGGCAGCTCTCAGTTTGGGACAAGAGCTGGCGGGTAACGCTTGTGTGGCATTCTCCATGATCGGCGATTTTGAGAGTGCTGCCCGTAGTTACGGCGATCGTGGATATCGATACGTGCATTTCGAGGCGGATGCTATTGGTCAACGACTGTATCTTGTTTCCGAGGCACTGGGTCTGCGAGCAACGGGCATCGGAGCGTTTTTTGATGAGCGAGTGAACCGATATCTGAACGTGTCCCCTGAGCTAGGACAAGTCGTCTACCATTTTGCAATTGGCTATCCGGTTCCCGATCCGTGCCTGGAGGCTTGAAAACTAATGGTCGGCATCCTAGTCCATGGAAACAACCACTTCATTCTGTCCGGGCCGGCACCTGACGAAGCCATGGCGTTGGCATTGGCGTGGCACTGGTCCGTCATCCAAATCGGTGAGGTAAAATCCTCGTCTTTCGGCCAGTGGGAGATAAGGTCAAAAGAGTTTCGAGAGAATCTGGAATGGGCGGTCATCGTCCCGGGTGACCGTGAAGTTTCTCCGGGAGTGGCGCAATTGCTTGGAGAGCTTTCCGCTCGCGGCGTGACCATCCGGAGATTGTGCACTGGCTGCTGGTAGCGCGGAGAGAGGTGGCTTGTGCAGGTTCCGTGGTAGCAGAGGTGGTTCTGTGGCGGGAACGGGAGACGCTTTCTACGGCTTTGCCTTTTGTTTTTTCCCGCGACTGCCTTTGTTCCCTGCCCAGCGCCGCGTTGCCCTTTTCCTGCCGTCAAGCTGCAGTTGTTTCTCAATGCCATTAGCCTCCCGATATTTGTGCATCGGGGCGACCGACCCTTCCGGCTGGGACTTGCCCTGTATTTTTGTTTGGGGGGTCTGGGTCATGAGCGATCGAAAATTGAGCGGATCTCTGAGGTTTTGTAATTCCCGATAATAATAGAGCGCCGTGGGCCGTTTTCCCTTGATCCTCAGCTTCTTTAGAAACTCGATTTCTTCCTCGGTCGCACCACGGCTCAGCGAAGTGTCACGAAGAAATTCTTTCAGCCCACGCTCTTCCTCAGCTTGGCCAGGCTCCCTTTCGACAAACTCAAATTTCATTGGGTCCCCTGGGGCCAGTCTCCCGTTTAACACAATTTCCATATCAAAGGTCGCAAGATCGAAGTCCCAGGATTCGATCAGCGGATCCAGGAAGGTAACGCAGTTCTCAACCGATAGGTTTAAGGCATCCGTGTCTAGGAACTCGAGTATGCTGACGCGAATTTCTTCATAGCTTCGACCGGTGAGCCGAGCCACTTGGTGGACCCACTTCTCACTTTCCAACTCTTCTTTGGCGACTCTCTTGGCAACGTCCAAGAGCTTTTGTATGACTAGGCGTTCGACTTCACCGAAGGGCTGCTTCTCAAAAACAACGCGAAATTGTTTTTCTTTGTCGGGAGCGCACTTGCGGAGAACCAACTCTCGAACTTCCCTAAATAAGGGCGGGGGTGCATCCCCAAGGGTTCTCTTTAATTCCTCCTTGCGTTCGTGGTCGGCTAGTTTCGAAAGCTCACCGGCCGGGAGTTTCAAGAATTTCCCCATTTTCTCGTAAATGTCGGTTCGGCCAGGCGCGGGGGGCAACTTCTTCCGAGTCAGCAGCTGGGAAATGTAAGACTCCGTAACTGCAGCGGCAGCCGCCAGATCTCTCTGCTCAAGGCCCAATTCTTCGAGCCGCTTTTTGATCACCAGACAAACGTCCACGAGGGAACCCCTATTAACTGGATTCGATTAATTACTTAGAAATGATCCCAGATTCGCCTTGACACGTCAAGTTAATTAACCTATCGTAGTTAACTGACTGAGGGATTTAATAGGGTAACTAAACTACAAATGGTTATCTAGAATCGCCCCTTGGCCATGACAACCAAGGAGGTTGACATGTTTGCACGCAAAGTTTCCATGCATTTGAAGCCGAACAGCGTTGCGGAATTTACCCAGAGGATCGAAAAGGACGTTCTTCCTCTGCTCCGTAAACAGAAGGGGTTCCAAGACGAGATCACGTGCGTCACCCCGGGGGAAAAGGAAGCGTTCGGAATCAGTTTGTGGGAAAACAAAGAGAACGCGGAAACCTACAACCGCGGAACGTATCCAGAAGTGACGAAGATCCTGGCGAGAGTCGTTGAGGGAACTCCTCAGGTTGAAACCTATGAGGTTTCCAACTCGACCTTCCACAAGATCGCCGCTGCCGTAGCAGTCTGAGGCTTTTTCGTTCGGTGGGGGCGGGCTGGGTACGCCCCCTCACTTCCCCAGCGAAGGGGAAAACTACAAGACACACCAGACTTCCAACACTTACTTGAGCAAGACAACCAAGGAGGTTGCCATGAATACCATTACACGTTGGGACCAGTCCCGCGGTTTGGCATCTTTACAGGACCAAGTCAATCGTTTGTTCGAAGACAACTTTACTCGCGACCGCTCGGGTCCTGCCGAACTGGCAACCTGGGCGCCACTAGTGGACATATACGAAACCGAGAATGAATTGGTCGTAAAGGCCGACCTGCCGGATCTCCAAGACAAAGACATTGACGTACGCGTCGAAAACAACACATTAACCATCCGTGGAGAGCGAAAGTTCGAAAAGGACGTCAATCAGGACAATTATCTCCGAGTTGAACGCGCCTATGGTTCGTTCATGCGGAGCTTCTCTCTGCCGAACACGGTCAGCTCCGAGAACATTCGGGCCGAGTATCGCAATGGGGTCTTGACCCTGCATATGGCGAAGCGTGAGGAGTCTAAGCCGAAGCAGATCAAGATCAGCGTCTCAGCAAACGGCAAGTAAACCAGATCTTAACTATACGGGGGGTCGGCGCTCCGGCCCCGTGCTAACAATCAGGGAGGTTGCCATGCTTGTACGTAGAGAACCATCGAGAGAAGAAATCGCTTGCCGAGCTCATGAGCTGTATCTTCAGCGCGGCAGCGAACAGGGAAAAGATGTCGAGGATTGGGTTAGAGCCGAAAAAGAGCTGAGCGACGAACCTGTCGCGGGACCGGCGGAAACGAGGGCTGCTCAAAAGGTCAAAACATTAGTTAATTGACGGCCCACGTAGGAGTAAACATCCTGTGTCGCGCGTGGCACGAGCGACACAGCAGCCCCCGGCTCGACGGCCCGGCTCCCTAGCAGCCGACAACGGAAATATCTTTCGTTTGCAGGGGCGGGTTAGTCCGCCCCCGCACTTGTCCGGAAAGGGGAGCTCGATAGGAGAAACGAGGTCGCCGATGGCCAGGAAAATTAGGCAGTGGGTTTTCATTACGGCGCTACTCCTGGCGGTGACATGGCGCCCCTCCGCAAATTACCAAATACTGCTGCATTTTGTGGTTTGTGCGGGTGCCATCATGGTGATTCTGGCTTTAGTCTTTATCAAACAGAATCCAGATTCACTACGCGGCCAACTGGCGAGTCACTTTAGGCTGTGAGCGTGGCGGCCTTGAGCGCCACCGTAAACGCAAACGAAACGCCAATGTCAGACACAATTAACACGGGAACAATGCTGATCGAGGGAAACGCCTTTACGAAGGAATCCTTGCGATTCGAAAGCGAGCCTTGGACCCATTTCTACATGGCTGGTGAAATCATTCGAGAATCGCGGAAGGCGTCTGGAAAACAAAGTCATTACGCGAGCAAAGGCAATTCCGAGGTGCAAGTGATCGAGGAACCGGAGTGCAAGACGTTCGGCTGCGGCCCGGCACCTGCCAGTTCTTCCCTTCCCACCGAACTGGTCAACGGCAAGACCTCGAGGAGGCACTGGCCATCAAGAACACGGATATCGTCCCCGAGTTCAGTCTTCCGCCGTGCACTCCTGTCCGATGCCACAAGATACTCCAGAATTGGGGGAAGGCAGCACTGGGTAGCCTCGTTTTTTGACCGGGAACGCTACTGTACGAGTCATTCCTAGACCTGTTTCTGCGGCTGTTGCGATGCTCGCTTGGACGAAAACAATGGATCACCGTAGACCACGAAGAGAACCCAAATGGCAGAGACAATCAAAGCGGACACGATCCTTTTCAAGGATGGCACATTCTTGCCGGATGCGCTGCAGTTCGAAAGTGAGCCCTGTGCGACTGATTGGAGAATAGTCAAGGATCTCGATGGGTATGGATTGGATCGCAAAATCCGCGAAGCAGGATGGACCTTCTTCTGCATTGCGGGTGAAATCAAAGCGATCGTCTTCGGCTTCGAAGGGCACAAGAACGTTCGGAGGGCCGTCAAGCGAATGTTGGCGAGGCTGAAATCGGAGAAATTCAATTCTTTGGAAATCACGCGAGTGGCCTCGAAACGCTTCCTGGGAGTGCCCTATGTGAGTCTCTCGGCCCGCTCAAGACATATCCAGGAGAGCTTGATTCTCTTCTCTGCCAAGGACCCTCAGGGGTTGGGACCGGGCAAGATTGACTGCCGCCTGGACCAAAGCATGGGGCTCGCAGGCAGCAAGGGGCTGCTGACAGGAACAATGATAAAGGCGAACATGGCACCGATCTTGAATCGTTGATTGATTGAAGGGGATATTCAAATGAAAATGATGCGCAACATAGTCGTTGCTCTTTCCCTGATCCTGCTTTCAGCTCCCATGATTTCCGGTCAGGATCTTTCCAAGTACCGAACATTCTCGCTCGGAACGAGTTTAGCCGCACTCTCGAAGCAGGTCGGCCCGTACTCGCACTATACGACTCTAATTCACCAGCGCCCAGCAGCCATTCAAGAGTTGACGTTTTGGACGCTGCACTCTTCCCGCTCTCCGGTTGGAGTGTACCCGGTTTCGCAGATTTTGTTCAGCTTCTACAATGGAGAGCTCTACCGAATCGTGGTGACTTACGATCAGGACGACACAGAAGGCCTGACTGACGATGACATGGTACAAGCCGTCTCCGCACGCTACGGAACCGCAACGAGGTTTTATCCCGAGATCAACCTGCCAACAAACGATGTGTATGCGTCGACAGAAACGGTCATCGCTCGTTGGGAGGATTCGCAGAACTCGGTAAACCTTTTCCGTTCCAGCAATCAGAGCTCTTTCCGGCTCGCCATATCTTCAAAACGACTGGATGCACAGGCGGAGGCTGCCATGTTCGAATTTGAGAAGCTCCAGAAGCACGAGGCTCCACAGGTAGAAATCGGGGGGCGCCTGAAAAAAGAAGCCGACGAGCTGGAAGTGGCGCGACAAATGAACCAAAAGACTTTTCGTCCCTAGTGCCGATCTAGGGTCATAACGACCTTATTTTTGGAATCTCTGGAATGAATTAAACGGAGGTCAGAGAAATGACTGTGAATGTGACTCCCCTGCACGACCGTGTTCTGGTGAGGCGGTTGGAAGAGAAAGAAACCGCGAAGGGCGGCATCATCATCCCCGACACGGCTAAAGAAAAGCCTCAGGAGGGTGAAGTGATGGCCGTCGGAGCCGGCAAGATCGAAAAGGGCAAACGGGTTCCGCTCGATGTGAAAGTGGGCGACCGGATTCTGTTCGGCAAATTTACGGGCAATGACATCAAGATCAACGACCAGGAATACCTGATCCTCCGTGAGGAGGAAATCCTGGCCAGGGTCAGCGGAATCGCCAAAGCGGCATCCGGCAAGAAGTAATTCCCCGATCCGATATTTTGGACGGAGGAAGATTCGCATGCACCCAGGAGGGTGAAGTCTAATGGCAAAACAAATTGTAACCGGTGAGAATTCACGTCAGGCGATTCTGCGGGGTGTCAACATTCTCGCCGACGCAGTCAAGATCACACTGGGCCCGAAGGGGCGCAATGCCGTGATTGAAAAGAAGTTCGGCGCGCCGATCATCACGAAGGACGGCGTGACAGTCGCGAAGGAAATCGAGCTGCAGGACCCGCTCGAGAACATGGGCGCGCAGATGGTTCGCGAGGTCGCTTCGAAGACCTCGGACGTTGCCGGCGACGGCACGACGACCGCGACCGTGCTGGCACAGGCCATCTTCCGCGAAGGCGTGCGAACGGTTGCCGCGGGTGCAAGCCCAATGGCGCTCAAGCGCGGCATTGATAAGGCCGTGGAAGTCGCCGTGGAAGAGATCAAGAAGCTCTCCCGCGACGTGAAGGGCGACATGATCGCGCAGGTGGGCACTATCAGCGCCAACACCGACAGGCAGGTCGGCAGCATCATTGCCGAGGCGATGAAGAAGGTGGGCAAGGACGGCGTCATCACCGTTGAGGAATCGAAGACGATGGAGACGACGCTGGAAGTGGTGGAAGGAATGCAGTTCGACCGCGGCTACCTTTCGCCCTACTTCGTCACTGACCCGGAGCGGATGGAGTGCTTGTTGGAAGACGTTTACATCCTGATCCATGAGAAGAAAATCAGCTCGATGAAGGACCTGCTGCCCCTGCTTGAACAGACTGCCAAGATGGCCAAGCCGCTACTGATCATTGCTGAGGACGTTGAGGGCGAAGCGCTCGCGACGCTCGTGGTGAACAAGCTTCGCGGAACGCTGCAGTGCGCCGCGGTGAAGGCACCGGGCTTTGGCGACCGCCGCAAGGCCATGCTCGAAGACATCGCCATCCTCACCGGCGGCAAGGCCATCACGGAAGATCTCGGGATCAAGCTTGAAAACGTGAAGCTGGAAGACCTCGGCCGCGCCAAGAGAGTCACCATCGACAAGGACAACACGACGATCGTCGCGGGCGCCGGCAAGGCCAGCGAGATCGAAGGCCGCATCAAGCAGCTCCGCGCGCAGATCGAAGAGGCCACCTCGGACTACGACAAGGAAAAGCTCCAGGAGCGCCTGGCGAAACTCGTCGGCGGCGTCGCAGTAATTAAAGTGGGCGCGGCAACCGAGACCGAGCTGAAAGAAAAGAAGGCTCGCGTCGAGGACGCCATGCATGCCACACGCGCTGCGGTCGAGGAAGGCATTGTTCCTGGCGGCGGCACCGCTCTTCTGCGCTGCCTGCCGGCCCTAGAAAAGCTCAAGCTCCACGACGATGAAGCGATCGGCGTGAACATCGTGAAGCGCGCGCTGGAGGAGCCAACGCGCCAGATTGCCCAGAACGCGGGGCATGAGGGCGCCGTGGTGGTCGGTCGCGTTCGCGATTCAAAGGATGAGAATTTAGGGTTCAACGCTGACTCAGGCGAATACACCGACTTGGTTAAGGCCGGCGTGATCGATCCCGCCAAGGTCACCCGCTTGGCGTTGCAGAACGCCGCGTCTATCGCCGCGCTGATGCTGACCACCGAAGTCTTGGTCGCCGACATCAAGGAAGAGGAAATGAAGGCCGCGGCTGCTGGAGGCGGCGGTGGCATGGGCGGAATGTACTAAACCACCGAGCACCTTGCACTACGTCTGCGCCACCCGGGGCGAACTCGCACATCTCACGGGCTTCGCGTTACCTGTGAGAGTGCCGAAATCCCTCGAGGGGTGGTCTCGTAGCAGCACGCGTTGCCGCTGTCTCCGACTAGTTGTAGTGCACGCGACATGCTATTCGCTCAGCGATCACCTTCTCGGTCTACGCGCTTGTTTGGTTGCGGGGCGTAATTTGAACTGACGACAATCGGCAGCCTAGCTGCGCCGCCGCTCACAAGGCAGGAGTTCACTTTTGCGAGGGAGGTGTACGCTGATCGCAAGCTGTCAGAGTTAGCACAGTTCTGGCAAAATCTGATTTGGCGCAAATTCTTGAAAGTGAACCCCTTGCTGAGACACAGTGTGACATCACACTCTTCGTGCTGACGCACAAGCCTCGAGCCATTCGCGCTGAATATCCGTGAAACTGAAGATCGCGTTCCGATGCGCCGAAAAATCTCACCAAATCCTTCCGGCGAAACGCCAATGCATGGGTGCCCTTTGCGCCATGTGGAACTCCCACTCTGAATAGTGTGCACTGTGAAAATGTCTCACTCCAGGGGTTCACTCCAGGACTTTTGGGCACTGCGCAGGAAAGTCCATCCCCATTAATCGAGACTAAACACTACACCTGGAAGTATGCGACCTCGGTCTAACCAAGGTCGATCAAGCGAATGTGCAGTGCTCGTCGGCGAATGCGAAAGGCACCTCTGCGAGGGACCTCAGTCACTTGGGATCAACTCCGAGACTGCTGGTACAGAGCGATAGTGCAGAGAGAGCAGTCTTGGATTCTGTTGATTAGAACCGCGGTGACATCAACGTCAAGCGCGGTTGCCTGACACCCGAACGAAGCGCTTACTTCTCACATGGACGAGACGAAGTTCGTACGCTGGGCGGTCAAAGGTTCCGAGCACGGCTCCCTGTGGGGTAGCCGTGCCAAGAAGCTTGACGCATTTCAGGCGCTTGCGAAGATGCTGTCACTGTCTTCCGGCTTTAGCAGCGTGGGCATTTTCGTTGAATCTTCGTCAGTGAAGCAATAGTTTGGGACTAGGGTAAACGCCTTATATCGCATTCCAGAACCTGCTGCTAACATGCAAATTACGGTTCTCGTCGCTCAATAGCGATGTCCAAGCAAATTCTAATCGCGCATGACAGTCGCCAACGTCACCCCTCAATTCATCCCGCCCGGTGCGGAGGCGGATGACCCGATTCTGCACCCGGTGTAACCGAATCATCGGTGAGAAGTGCGTCCAGTGCGGGACGGAAGCGAGCGCCAACTCAAACGGCGATACGGTGACCGGCGCGGAGTTTGATTGTCCATCCTGCGGTCATCGCTTCCCGCAAGGCGACGGCGGCGAAACAGGCGGAATGTGCGAGCCGTGCTTTGACGCTGAGTTGCAGAAGGCGCACGAGCAGGCGGCGAAGAGCCGAGCCGAAGACGCATGTCTGGACTGGAGACATCATCGCAAAGGCTCTGAATGCAAAACGCAGTGGAGTCCCTTTCTCAAGTGAAAGAAAATCTAACGAGGTGATGCTCATGCAGACGCTGCGCTCAATCCGCTCCATTCGGTGGCTGTTGTTAGCAGTCGTGATGCTGTTCATTCCAACTATTTCGTTCGGGCAAGGCGTTGGAATATCCATTATTGTCGCGCCCCCGGCGCTGCCGGTATACGTACAGCCGATTTGTCCCGGCGAAAATTATATCTGGACGCCCGGCTACTGGGCATACAGCGACGACGATGAAGATTATTACTGGGTGCCCGGCACATGGGTGCTTGCGCCTACGCCTGGCTTTCTGTGGACACCCGGTTATTGGGGGTGGAACGATAGAGTGTACGCATGGAATGCTGGTTACTGGGGACCGCACATCGGTTTCTATGGCGGGGTCAATTACGGCTACGGGTATGGCGGAGAAGGTTATGAGGGCGGGTATTGGCAGGGAGACAATTTCTTCTACAACCGGACGGTGAACCACGTGAACGTGACGGAGATTCACAACGTTTACAACAAGACGGTGGTGAACAATTACACGTCGGTCAACCGCGCCAGCTTTAACGGTCCGGGTGGAGTAGACCGGAAACCGACGGCGCAGGAACAAACCTACGCGCACGAACAACACACACCACCGGTAGCAGCACAAACCCAGCACCAGCACGCAGCGGCTTCGGACCGCAGTCAATTTGCTTCCGTGAACCACGGGAAGCCGGCGGTAGCGGCGACGGCGAGACCGGGGAACTTCAAAGGTGCAGGCGTAGTGCCAGCCAAGGCGGCCGCCCCGTACAAAGGTGCAACGGGTAAAGGCACGGCAAACGCTAGAGGCGGGAACACAGCTGGTGCCAGCACTGCCGCTGGCCGCACCAAGGCTCCAGGACGTACGACTGCGCCAGAACATAACACCAAGCAAACAAACGCTGGCGCGACAAGCGAACATAAGACCCCAAGCGGCGGAGCGAAACCGCCAGCGCATGAGAACACGACCCACGCAGAGAGCACGCCGAAGAGGACAACGCCGCATACCACAACGCCGCGAACGGAGAGCACTCCAAAAACACAGCCGAAGCACGAGGCCGCACCAAAAGCACAGCCACAGCATGCTGCTCCAAAAGCACAGCCACAGCATGCAGCTGCTCCAAAAGCGCAGCCCCAACATGAAGCGGCACCAAGACCGCAGCCCCAACACGAAGCTGCGCCACAACATGAAGCTGCACCAAGACCGCAGCCACAACATGAAGCTGCGCCAAGACCGCAGAGCAAACCTGAGGAAAAACCGAAGCAGTAAAAAGGGTGGCGAAGACAAAACGTTTCTTGGGACTCGGCTCTACGCTTTCCTCGCGGTGTTCCGGGAGACCCGTCTGCAGGGGACGGCGATTCGCAGCCGCAGGATTGTTATCCAATCTTCGGGGAAAGGAATGAAGGCGCTCGAACTAAGCCAAGCGGAGAGTGGCAAGCGATGCCCGGGCTGCGCCGTCACTCTTGTCCGGCACAATAATCAATTCAAGTGCGGTCACTGCGGAGAGTTCTGTCGGGAGACCATCGCAGGACGAACTCCTGCGTGCGCGCATTCTCGCTATCTTCGAAAACCAGCCAAATACGTCTGAGGTTTTGTGGCTCGTCGAAAGTTAGACGGATAGTCTGCGTCCCTGGGTTCGCCGCACGCCAGCCCTGGTTTTCTCCTCCTAGCAGCGCGGATTCAATCGGAAAGCCGTTTTCTTCTGATGTGACCTCGACCAAAGCCGTATGCTCCACATCCAGCCAGGTTTGACCAGAAGGTGAGACACGCGGCGGAGTCGGCGAAATCTGGCGCTTACGCATCTCAATCCTTACTTTACTCCTAGCTCTGCCCCAGTCGCTCAGCGATTTGAACAACGGACTCAATTACAATGAACGCAAGGTCTGCGAAAGGAGGACGCGACGCTTCTGAAAAACTATTCGCCTCGACTACCTTGGCGAAGATCATCAGCGAATTGAGATCCGTCATCGTTCTCCTCCCCTCCGATGCTTCGCCAAGGGATTATCCCAAATTTGGGAAATTCATTTGCAGTTTCTCCAGCTAGTCTCAAAGGTGGGATAAGCCTATAGTTCCGTTTGAATTCATCCTCGAACACAAAGGACCGAAACCATGAATGCAGACGAACAGGCAGTCGCCGCCGTACTAGCCAAGTATCAAGACGCATTGAATCAATCCGATACCAACGCTGTGATGAAGCTCTACGCTTCAGACGGCGTATTCATGCCGCAGCATTTCCCGTCCAGCGTCGGAGCCGACGCGGTTCGTAAAGCCTATGACGCCGTGTTCGCAGCAATTACTCTAAGCGTCAATTTCAATATCGCCGAAATACTCCAGATTGCGCCCGAATGGGCAATCGCGCGCACCAATTCCGCCGGGACGGTCAAGGCCAAGGCCACCGGCGGGGGCGGCCCGGAAGCCAACCAGGAACTCTTCGTGTTCCAGAAGATCGACGACGCCTGGAAGATCGCACGCTACTGCTTCTCGACCACCAACCCGCCGCGCGCATAAGGACTAACGAGCCGAATGATGACCACGATGAAAGCCGCAGTGATTCACGAAGCGGGTGGACCCGAAGTTCTCAAGATCGAGAGCCGTCCGGTCCCCACGCCGCAGAACGGCGAAGTTTTGATCCGCGTCAAGGCGTTCGGGCTCAATCGCTCCGAGCTGTTCACCCGACAGGGCCATTCGGCCAGCGTCAAGTTCCCGCGCGTCCTGGGCATCGAGGCGGTCGGTTTCGTCGAGACAGCGCCGGGAAGCGAGTTTCGAAAGGGCGATATCGTCGCGACCGCGATGGGCGGCATGGGGCGGGAGTTTGACGGCGGCTACGCCGAATATACCTGCGTGCCCGCGAAACAGGTCCAGATCCTCAAGACCGAACTTCCCTGGGAAACGCTCGGAGCCATCCCGGAGATGCTGCAAACGGCGTGGGGCTCGCTGTTCAAGTCGCTGCGTCTCGAGAAAGGTGAGCGTCTGCTGATCCGCGGCGGCACGACCTCCGTCGGGCTGGCGGCTGCGGCGATCGCCAAAAGCCACGGCGCCTTCGTCGCCGCGACGACTCGTAACCCTGACCGCGAAAAACTGCTGCGTGCAAGCGCCGTCGATCAGGTGTTCATCGACACCGGCTCGATCGCCGAACAAGTCAAGGAGGTCTGTCCGAAAGGTGTCGACAAAGTGCTCGAACTGGTGGGCACGACGACGCTCAAAGACTCGCTACGTTGCGCCAAACAACGCGGCATCGTTTGCATGACCGGCATTGTCGGCAACAAATGGTCCCTCGACAATTTCGCTCCAATGGAGGCGATCCCGACTGCAGTGAGCCTTACGACCTACGCCGGCGAATCGGAAGATTTCATGCGGACGCCGCTTGAGGAGCTGGTCGCGCAGATCGTCGCAGGCACGCTGCACGTCCAGGCCGGCAAAACCTTCCACCTTGACGAGATCGTTGAGGCGCATCGCTGCATGGAGGAGAATAAAGCGGAGGGAAAGATCGTGGTGCTGACCTAGAGACATCCCCTAAGTTCCATCCCTGCTCATTCCGTCCGAAGAGACGCACGTTCTTCCCGGGAACAAGAGCACACCCTGTCCAGCAACAGCAGTTCGTTTCTGTGCGCGTTCCGTTCATCGAACACTCACCGTGGTAAAGAAAGGAGCTCGACTTGGAGCAGTTGTCCAAAGATGTACAATTTTATAGCCACTCACCAAAGCTCAGAACTCCCAACAGTGGGCGAGTGTACGGATTCGAGAGGCGGGCTGCTTGACTCTATCGAGGAGCAGCGGAGCTGAGAAAAATTCCCTGGCACGGTGTGTTGACTTCCGTGCAACCGCGGATTCGATTGGGCCGCTCATTCGATCAGCGCAGCCATACCTATCTCGGTTACGCGCTCAGGGTGCGCGGCAACGTCGGAGGCGAGGCCCGAGTATTTCTTGTTGGCGTGGGGGAAGGCGCCCACGCCAAACACGAGTTCAAGATGG
>Ga0185299_10001475_pt1 | contig 44952 bp, 52 predicted proteins | sample PaiPotPPA55metaG_FD_128002 | JGI IMG/M metagenome (GOLD analysis project Ga0185299, IMG submission 128002) | Iron sulfur acid spring bacterial and archeal communities from Banff, Canada, to study Microbial Dark Matter (Phase II) - Paint Pots PPA... ... | reverse complement strand
CGGCCCGATGCAGTTTGCCAAGCGCCTCGCCAACGGCCGCGCAGCAGCGGACATTTGGGCTTTTGCGCCACATGCCTTCGAGAAAAGTCACGATTGCCGCCGGGCGGCCCGCGATCCTGCCGAGCGCGCCGCCATGTCTGTTCCTTACCGGTTGCGGGCAATTTACTCCGTGACCGGCCAGATGCTCCATGAGCCCAAGGAAAAACGGCAGGTCCCCTTCGTCGACCCGCTTTTCGTAGAGCGTGAGAATGAAATAGCCAGCATCGGCGTGCAAAAAATAATTGGAATTCTCAACCCCTTCGGCAATTCCCTTAAGGGCAAGAACGTGGCCAAGATCATAGTCGCCAAGAAAGCTAGCGAGGTCCGCCTCGTTGACTTCGGTATAGACAGCCATGGCGCATCCGCGCGGTTAAACGCGCGCGCGGCCGACCCGCGGCGCGCTTTGGTGTTAGCCACCCCAATGCAGGAGGTCAAACGCTCGCCTGCGATCGTCTTAGGTTCGGCCGCTCCTCGGCTCTATCTGGTCGCGGCCTCTTACGCGGAGACGCGCTCTCGATTCTTGCCGGTTTCGGCGACAACCGCGTGGGGGTCGGGCTGGATAACGCCGCAAGACACGATCAGCTTGATCGCGTCGTCCGGGCTGATGGGGAGTTCAATGACATCGCGCGACGGCAGAAAAAAGTAAAATCCAGTCGTCGGATTGGGGGTGCAGGGCAGAAAAACCGAAATATGTTCCTCGTTTGAAAGATGCCCGGCGATGATTGCGCCAGGCGGCGTACAAATGAACACAAGAGACCATTGGCCTTCGCCCGGGTACTCGATCATCCCCACCTTGCGGAACGTGGCGCCGGATTTGGAAAACATGGTTTCGAAGATCTTTTTGGCGCCTTTATAGATCGAACGGACAATCGGCATGCGAGCGAGCGTCGCCTCCCCGAGTCTGATGAAACTCCGGCCCGCGAGGTTGGCGGCAAGAAAGCCCAAAAGCGTGAGCCCAAGAAATGCGAAAACTACGCCGAGTCCGGGCAATTGGAACGGCAAAAAATTATCCGGCCAAAACCGCACCGGGACGAGGCGCTTGACCGAACTGTCGATGGTATCGACAAACCACCAGACGATGTAGGCGGTCGTCGCGAGCGGACCGGCGACGATGACCCCGGCCAGGAACCAATTGCGAATGCGTCCGCCGAGCCCAGGGCCTTTGAGGCTGACGGCCGGGTTGGCGCCTTGCGACGGAGGTAGCTTATCTGGCGGCATCTTCGTCCTGGATCGCTCCGGCAGGAGACCCATTTATCAGGTCCCGCTATGTCGCGGCGCAAAAATTCGCGGAATTTCAAAAATCCGTCCGCACCAAAAATATTTTAACTTTTTTGCCTCCTTGGAGACATTTTGCCTAATTGTGCGTGACATTGCCTTTGACGTGAGCTAAGGTTTTGTTCTGAGCCGTTCGAGGTCGAAGCCGTAATAAGTTCGGCGCAGTAGTCCAAGTCTTGGGAGGACGCCTGTTCTATCGCCCCAACACCACAATGTGATGTAGTCTTCGTAAAGAAGGTAAGGCCGAAGGACCGGTTATGGACAGGACTCAAAGGGGCGGAGATACGCAAAGTATCTTCGCCCCTTTTTTTACGCAAAGACCGATTTTACGCAAAGCCGCGCGCGCGAGCGCGAAAGCGTTTCAGTCGGGCTTCTTAGCGCCGCCGGATTCCGGCGCTGGCGCGGCGCCCGACGGCGCGGCTTGGTCCTGGCCGCGCTTCCCCGGAACGGCGCCGCCTTGGCGCTTATCGCGAAGTGTGCCATCCGGCTTATAAAGAGCCTCGGCCTCTTCGCTCATTTCGAGGCACGTCAAGAGTTCCACATAGCTTGGCACAGGCGCGGCGCCTTGCGCGACGCAATCCTTTCGGTCGCCGGGGTTAAATTTCGCCCATTTTTGCGCGAGGTCCGCGCGCGCGTCGCTCTCGTCTTTCATACAGCCTCGATAAGCGAGATTCTTGTCGTCGCCGGTATAGGCTCGCGCTTCCTGGCATGAGCGAGCAACGTCGAAACGCGGCACCGCATCCGGCTTTGCCGATGCGAGATCCGGCAGGACCAGAAGAGCAATCCAAGTTAGCCCGGCGATGATACCTTCCATGCGATTCTCCTCTAGAGCCAGTGTGACCCCGGACGGCGCGGCGCGCAAGAGGGAACGGCCCCCGGCTGCTTGAGCCGTTTAACCTTCGGCCGACGCAAAAGGAAAATCGCGGCATTTGCATTGGCGAATGAATGGGTTCAAGCTCCGGCCGGTTCGTGCCAAACAAAAGAGCTGTAGCGGGCGAAGCTGGCCCAGCGCCGGCCACGGCGCGGCCCGTGGATTGCTTCAAGTTGTTCTCGCATGGTTCTGCAAATACTCCAGGAAATGGCTGCCAACGAGACGCGGCTCATAATTTGCGGGAGACGGGGTGGTGGTGAAAGCCAACAGAGAATTTCAGATCGCTCTCGCCATGTCGGGGGCAATATCCGCCGGCGCTTACACGGCGGGGGTTTTCGATTTTCTAATCCAGGCGCTCGATGAATGGGAAAACGCCCGCAACGGTCCCGACGCCAGCGCGATCCCGAACCATATGGTTGGCATCAAGGCCATGTCCGGCGCCTCGGCCGGTTCGATTGTCGCCGCGATCGGCGCCGTCGCCCTCGCCGACGCGGATCAGGAGCCAATAGACTTCGACGCTCACCGCGACGGCGAGCAGAAAATCAAATGTTACCTGCCGAAGATCTACAAGACTTGGGTGGTCAAGCCCGGTCTTGTCGCCGAAGGCGAAGAGAAGATCGATTTCCTGCAAACGAGTGATCTCGAAGGGCCTCCAGAAAAGCCCAGCGACGACTTCTCCCGAACGCACGACGTTCCGCCGGCCGAGGTCGAACCACGGCCCGTGACATCGCTTCTCAATTCGCGTCTGCTCGACGCGATCGCGCGCGCCGCGCTCGACGTCAAGGATGTGAGGGACACGCCACGCCCCTATGTAGCAAAAAACCTGCATATCTATATGATGCTTTCGAACCTGCGCGGCGTGCCTTATTCGGTTCCCTTCGACGGCGACACCGATGCCAAGGACGATAACGGTCCGCGCGCAAACTGTTATCACATGATCTCGCACAGCGACCGCGTGCATTACGCGGTGACCGGATTGGGCATGTGGGACAGCGAGAGCGAATTCGCCGATAAGGACCAAAAGCGCGAAATCGAGGCGGCGTCGCTGGTGATACCCAAAAACCCGGACTGGAAGGATTACGCCATCTGTGCTCTCGGGTCGGCCGCCTTCCCGGTTGGACTAGCCCCGCGGCTTATTGGCGCGACGCTTTCTTCGCCAGACGAATATAAGGGCCGGCACTGGCCCATCGACCCGTTCGCCAGCGATTTCACTAAGGCGCCAGCTTGGCTGGGCGCGGTGCTCGCCGAGAACCCGTTCTGGTTACGACGGCGGACGGCGGGATCATCGACAATGATCCTTTTGAATACGCCCGTTTCTCATTGAAGGATCCTGGTAAGTTGGGCCAACCTATCGAGCACGCTCTCGAGGCGGTTGATCGCGCGGTCATCATGGTCTCGCCCTTCCCCGAGCTGAAACCCATTGCCCCAGAAGGCCAGCCGGCACCGGACCTCGTAAGCAGCTTATCCAAGCTCATGCCCGCCTTGATCGATCAGGCACGTTTCAAGCCGAGCGAAATCGTGCGCGCGGCCGATTCTACGGATGGTAGCCGTTATTTGATCGGCCCGAGCCGGGTCACGCCAGACGGCAAGGAGCAACGCTATGGCATCGCGAGCGGCCTGCTCGGTGGTTTCGGGGGGTTCGTTGCGCGAAGCTTCCGCGACCACGATTTTCAGCTCGGCCGCCGCAACTGCCAGCGGTTTTTGCAAGAAACGTTCGCATTGCCGCTGGAGAACGAGATCGTCAAGGGCTGGGCGGGTGTCGATAAAAGCAAATTCACGGCCATTCGGACGGAGGCCGAGAAAAAGCGCCAAGAGCCGGAAACTTATCGCATCATCCCGCTGTTTGGCACCGCCAAAGCGGAGGTGGTTCTCCCTGCATGGCCGCGCATTTCGCAGATCCGGTTCGACGAATTGCAGACGCGCATCGCGGGGCGTTTCGACGCCGTGGCGCCAAGATTGCTGGCGCAGAACGTGGCAGGGCCTTTGTATTATTTGCTTTTGCTCGCCGTGCGGCCATTTCCCTGGCCCTTTGGCCTCATCCGCGACAAGGCGCTAAAATTCGTGAAAGCGTCCATTCTCGCCGATCTTGTCCGGCGCGATATGATCGAAGGCTGGGAATTGCCGCCCAACCCGGATCTCGATGGCGACGACATCCGGCTCGTTCTGGCCGAACTCGTCAATCCATCCTACGACCTGCACAGTGCCCAAAGCCTCGCCAAGGCGACAGGGCTGACCCAGCCTCAAGTCGAGACGACGTTGAACCTTTGCCTGGGGCCCGAAGCAAAGGACAAGCCTTTCAAAGTATGGAAGGCCCCATGGACCGGCAAGGACAGCGGTTATGCGCTCGCCAGCCGCAAACCAGCCTGGTACAGGTTCTTCTGGCAGTGTTCCGCCTGGCTATCGGCTAAGTTTGGCGCTAAGCGGCGTGGCGATTAGAGCGCTTCCCGATCACGTGGACTCATGTGCAAGAGGTATCGCATCTCCCGCTGGCTCCCCCGCCTGGTCATGCAGGCGGGCGAGGCTTTCCTCCCGGCCGAGCACGTCCAGAACATCGAAAATTCCCGGAGACGTTGCCCGTCCGGTGAGCGCGGCACGCAGAGGCTGCGCGGCGTCGCCGAGCTTGATCTTGTCTTCAGCCGCATACTCGCGCACGACCGCTTCGGTGCTGGCCGCGTTCCAATCCGCGAGCGCCGCCAAACGCGGGATCAGTCCGGCGATATGCGCCCGTCCGCCCGCGTCAAGGATGCTCGCCGCCTTGGCGTCGAGGACAAGCGGTCTGTCCGCGAACAGAAACTTCGCGCCATCCAAGAGTTCGATCAAGGTTTTGCCGCGCTCCTTGAGGCCCGGCATGGCCGCGCACAATTTCGCCCGCATCGAAGCATCGAGCTTTTGCATCGCGCCGGCGCTGTCCGGGAGATAAGGCAAAGCGGATTCTAGCGCGGAAGCGAGAGTCTCATCGGGAGTGTTCCGGATATAATGCCCGTTCATGCTTTCGAGTTTCGCCAAGTCGAAGCGAGCCGGCGAGCGTCCAACATGCGCGAGATCGAAGGCTTCGATCATTTCTTGCGTTGAAAAAAATTCTTTGTCGCCCTGGCTCCAGCCGAGCCGCACTAGATAATTGCGCAGCGCCTCGGGCAGATAGCCCATGGCGCGATAGGCATCGACGCCGAGCGCGCCATGACGCTTCGACAATTTGGCCCCGTCCGCGCCATGGATGAGCGGGATATGCGCCATGACCGGAGCGCTCCAGCCGAGCGCCTGATAAATCTGCATCTGGCGCGCCGCATTGGTGAGATGATCGTCGCCGCGAATGATATGGGTGACGCCCATATCGTGATCGTCCACCACCACCGCGAGCATATAGGTCGGCGTGCCGTCGGAGCGCAGAAGAACGAGGTCGTCGAGATCCTGGTTCGCCCATGCGACCCGGCCCTGAACTTTGTCGTCGAGAATCGTTTCGCCCTCGCGGGCAGCCTTGAGCCGGACGACATGTTTTACGCCTGACGGTGCTTCGGAGGCGGGGCGGTCACGCCACCGCCCGTCATAGCGCGGCGGCCGTCCTCCTGCGCGCGCTTTCTCGCGCATCTCGTCGAGCTCTTGCGGCGTGGCGTAGCAATAATAGGCATGGCCCGAGGCGAGCAATTTCTCGGCGGCCTCGCGGTGGCGCGCGGCGCGCTGAAACTGATAGACGGCAGCGCCGTCCCAATCGAGGCCGAGCCAGGATAGCCCGTCGAGAATAGCGGCGATGGCCGCACCGGTTGAGCGCTCGCGGTCGGTGTCCTCGATCCGCAGCAGCATTTTGCCACCTGCGTGCCGTGCATAAAGCCAGTTGAACAGCGCCGTGCGGGCGCCGCCAATATGCAGAAAACCCGTAGGCGACGGTGCGAAGCGGGTGATCACCGGATCTGCCATGGCTCTAGTCCTGCGGCGCGAAACCGCCACGAAATGGGCGGACGCGGCCATTGGCCGGCCGCGAAGCGCCCCCTGTAGCATGAATTAACCGCAACAAAACTGGCGGCGGCGGTGCGCCCCGCGCGGGGTCAGATTTGTCGCGCGATCATCATGTTCTTGATTTCGGCGATTGCTTTCGCCGGATTGAGGCCCTTGGGGCAGGCCTTGGCGCAATTCAGGATCGTGTGGCAGCGGTAGAGACGGAAAGGGTCTTCGACATTGTCAAGTCGCTCGCCCGCCGCTTCGTCGCGCGAATCGATGAGCCAGCGGTAGGCTTGCAACAACACGGCGGGGCCGAGATAGCGATCGCCGTTCCACCAATAACTCGGGCAGGATGTCGAGCAGCAGGCGCAGAGGATGCATTCGTAAAGCCCGTCGAGTTTTCCGCGATCCTGCGGCGTTTGCAGCCATTCTTTTTCCGGCGTTGGCGACGTCGTTTGCAGCCAAGGCTCGATCGAGGCGTGCTGCGCGTAAAACACGGAGAGGTCCGGCACGAGGTCTTTCACCACCGGCAAATGCGGCAAGGGATAGATTTTAACCGCGCCCTTGATGCCGTCCATGGACTGGGTGCAGGCGAGCGTATTCGTGCCGTCGATATTCATCGCGCACGACCCGCAAATGCCTTCCCGGCAAGAGCGCCGGAAGGTGAGCGCCGGATCGATCTTGGATTTTATCCAGATCAGCGCATCAAGAACCATCGGGCCGCAATCGCTTCGATCGACAAAATAAGTATCGACGCGCGGGTTCTGGTTTTCGTCGGGATTCCAGCGGTAAATCCGGAACTCCGTCTGACGCTTGGGGTCGCCCTGCTTCGGCCACGTCTTGCCGGTGCCGACGCGCGCGTTGGCGGGAAGCACGAATTGGACCATCTGGTTCTGTTACCTCTTCCCTCAATACACGCGCTTTGTCGGCTCGATATAGGGCATCTCGTTGGTCATCGTGAAATTATGCACCGGGCGGTAATCGATCGCGACCTTGCGGGCAACAGGGTCGATCGAAGCGAGCGTATGCTTCATCCAATTGACGTCGTCGCGCGCAGGAAAATCTTCCCGCGCATGCGCGCCGCGGGATTCCGTGCGGCGCGCCGCGCTATCCATGGTGACGACCGCTTGCACGATAAGATTGTCGAACTCCAAGGTCTCGATGAGGTCCGAATTCCAAATCATTGAACGGTCGGTGACCGAAATCTGGTCCCTCGCGGCCCAGACATCATGGATGAGCTTCGAGCCCTCCTCCAATGTTACGCCAGTGCGGTAGACGGAGCAATGGCTCTGCATCACCTTTTGCATCTTGAGGCGCAGCTCGGCGGTCGGGAGTACGCCCTTAGCATGGCGGAAACGGTCGAGGCGGGAAAGCGCCTGATCGGCGGAACTTGCCGGAAGCTCGGCCTGCTTGGCACCTGCCGTCACGAGTTCCGCCGCGCGTACGCCGGCGGCGCGGCCGAAGACGACAAGGTCGATGAGCGAATTTGAGCCGAGCCGGTTGGCGCCATGAACGGAAACGCACGCGGCCTCGCCGATTGCCAGAAGGCCGGGCACGACGGCATCCGGATCAGCGTCCTTCTTTATGACGACCTCGCCATGAAAATTCGTCGGAATGCCGCCCATGTTGTAATGCACGGCGGGCAGCACCGGGATCGGCTCCTTGGTCACGTCCACACCGGCGAAAATCCTGGCGCTTTCGGAGATGCCGGGCAGGCGTTCGTGCAGGATTTTCGGATCGAGGTGTTCGAGGTGCAGATAGATATGGTCCTTGTTCTTGCCGGCGCCGCGGCCCTCGCGGATTTCGATGGTCATCGCGCGACAGACCATATCGCGCGGTGCGAGGTCCTTCACCGAAGGTGCGTAGCGCTCCATGAAGCGTTCGCCGTCGGAATTGGCCAAATAGCCGCCTTCGCCACGCGCGCCTTCGGTGATGAGGCAGCCGGCGCCATAAATGCCGGTCGGATGGAACTGCACGAATTCCATATCCTGCAAGGCAAGCCCGGCGCGTAGCACCATGGCGTTGCCGTCGCCGGTGCAAATATGCGCGGAGGTCGCCGAAAAATATGCCCGGCCGTAGCCGCCAGTTGCCAAAATGACGAGTTGCGAACGGAAGCGATGAATAGTCCCGTCGTCGAGCTTCATGCAGACGACGCCGCGGCAACCTCCGTCTTCCATGATCAGGTCGATCGCGAAGAATTCGACGAAGAATTCGGTCTCGTAACGCAACGCCTGACCGTAGAGCGTATGCAGCATCGCGTGGCCGGTCCGGTCGGCCGCCGCACAGGTGCGCTGCGCCGGCGGACCGTTGCCGAACTTGGTGGTCATGCCGCCGAACGGGCGCTGGTAGATGCGGCCGTCCTCGGTGCGCGAGAACGGCACGCCCCAATGCTCGAGTTCATACACGGCGGCCGGCGCATTGCGGCAGAGGTATTCGATCGAATCCTGATCGCCGAGCCAATCCGACCCCTTGACGGTGTCGTACATGTGCCATTTCCAATCATCTGGCCCCATGTTGCCGAGCGCCGCCGCGACGCCGCCTTGCGCCGCGACCGTGTGCGAGCGGGTCGGAAAGACCTTGGTGATGCAGGCCGTCCGCAGCCCCGCCTGCGAACAGCCAACCGTTGCCCTCAGTCCCGCGCCGCCGGCGCCGACGACGACAACGTCGAACGTATGGTCGGTAATCGGATAGGCCGCGCCGATACGAGCCGGAGCGGCGTTGCCGTCGAACGGAGCGTTGGAGGTCATGCCATGGACTTTCGAAATTTCCCCTCCCTTGCGCGATCGTTGCGTGGACGGCCCGTCAGGTAACGCTCAGTTTCAAGACCGCGCAAGTGCAAGCCAAGCCGACGCAAACCGAAAAAAAAAGATTGGCGATCAGCGCCCACTTCCTCAGCTGCGCAGCATGCACGTAATCGTCGATAATCGACTGCATTCCGAGCTTCATGTGGAAGACCCCGGACAAGATGAAGAGAAACATCAAAATCGCTGGAAGGGGATGCCCGAGTTCGGCTCGCACCGCCGCATAATCCTTGTCGAGAAGCGACAAGACGATCGCGACGAATGCGATCGACAAGGGCACCAGCGCGACCGAGGTGATGCGCATGTTCCATGCGTCCGCGGTGCCGGAATTGGCGGAGCCAAGGAAGCGCATCCTGCGCATCGCGGGGCGAACCGGCGCGGGACGTCTCGCCATGACTGCCCATTCCTCCCAAGCTTCCTGGCAATGTTTTGGATTTTGCAATCCGCCCGGTTGGCGGCGTCGGCCAGGACGATTCTAATAACCCAGATAAGCGATGGTCCAGACGGTTACCGTCAGGACGATGGCGCCGAATAAAGTGGCTCGTGCCAGCCATTCGCGCTGCGGATACTCCAAACCATGACCGGCGTCCCAAATGGCGTGACGTATGCCGCCGAGAAGGTGATGGAACAGGGCCCAGGTGAACCCGAATAGAATCAGTTTCCCGGCGATCGAATTTAAGCAATAGGCAGCCGCATCGTAGGTGCCGCCGCCGGCGGACACGGCAATTAAAAACCACGCGAGCAACACGGTGCCGAAATAGAGCGCTGCCCCGGTGATGCGATGCGCAATCGACATCGTCATGGTCAGCATCGGGCGGTAGATTTGCAGATGCGGCGACAGCGGCCGGCGTTCCTCGATGCCGCTCGCGCCGAACTCCGGCTCTGCCATGGAATTTACCCCCCTCAAAAATTCGATGGTCCATCCACTAATGCAATTGGCCCTGCAGGGCAACGCTACATTCAACGCGTCCATGAGAAGACTTCCGAACCGCCCGAATTCGAACGCGCGCCTGATGGTGCATCGGTTTGGACGGAACCCTCGCTAAGCCGGATCAGCCCCCGCCGTTGGACAATCTCTTTAAGCCAAATTGTCGCGGCGCAGTGAACCTCCGTGCTTTTTCCTTATTGAGTCCCCTCGGTATAGGCTATCATGCTTCGATGTTCCCTGGCACAAATTTGACTCGGCAAGTAAAATCGAAGCGGCAATGGCTTGGACGGGATGGCCGCGCGAGGCGGCAATCTAAGCACGTGCTTTTTGCCGGTTCGCTGGCGGGAGCCTGCTGGCTATCGCTAGCCGTCACGGGGGTTCCAACAACCGCCTTGGCGGCGGCAGGCCGCGTTACCATCGTATCGGATGGTGTCCCGCGCACCGCCATCGTCGTCCAGCACCGGCGCCTCAAGCAAGCGCGCCGCCCCGCCGTCATCATCCTCCGCGGCGGCCGGGAGAAGGGCGCGCGCCTCCGGCGGACATTCGGCTTTGAGGAAATGGCGCGGTCATCCGGTGCGGTGTTGATCTATCCGGAACCACTAGCCGGGCATTGGGGGGATGCGCCTGGACCCGAGGCGCGCCGCGATGCGGTCTTTATCCGTGATCTGATCGCGAAGTTTGTCGCCCGTGGAATTGCCGACCGGCGCAAGGTCTTTCTCGTGGGCATAGCCACGGGGGGAATGATGGCTTTGCGGCTTGCCTGCGACGAAAAGAACGTCTTTGCCGGGATGGCGGTTCTCGGGGCTAGCCTGCCGTCCGATCTTGCAGCGTCGTGCAAACCGTCGCATCCGATTCCGCTCATGATGATTGCCGGCACCGCGGATCCCATTCATGGCGGCAAGTCCAGTTTGCCGCACGCCAAGACGGAACTTCTCTCCATCGACGCGACGCTAGATCTCTTCGGTAAGGCCGCCGGCTGCGGCGGGGGCATGACGACCACCAGCTTCCCCGACAAGGGCCTTCACGATGACACGCGGGCCTACCTCGACAAGCTGAACAATTGCGAAGTACCGGTCGAAGCGGTCCGGATCGAAGGGGGCGGGCGCCCGCTGCCTGGCCTTTCGAGCGAAGGCGGACTTGCGCATGGCCTCGCCGGTGGCGATGTTAATAGCGCGAAGCTTGTTTGGGATTTTTTCCGTCCCCTCGGCGGCTAACCGCGGCGTTCCTATCGCGCGCGAAAACCTTTCGTGATCCGGTCCGGTTGAGCCGGATCACGCCTGGAAGCACGCGTTTTAGTGGAAAATCTTGGCCGTGATCGAGGTGATGCCGCTGTCGACGCCGAGGCTAAGTCTCACCGTCACCGGATTCGTGGTCCCAGTGAGACTCGCGTGCACCGCTTTGGCCTGGAACGCGTATCGCAGGGTGCCCGTGTGCTCGATCGCCGCCTGCAGGGCCACGCCATTGATCACCCCCACGAAGACGAAAAAGCCCTGGGGAGTCTCCACGAAGGAGCCGGGCGGGATGGTGACGGCGAAGGTGCCGGCCTGCAGCGTGACCGGCTGGGTAACGGGATCGATGCTGGGCGCGGTGCTGCTCAAGGTGAAGCCGGATTGCAGGGCAAAGGAATCCTGGTTTGGCGCGCCGCCGAAGGCGATAACGAGGTTGGCGCCGAAGGCGACGAAGGGAACGTCGGGAATGATGCCCACAGCAACGGGGCCATTCCCCACCGGAACCGTGGCCGTCACCGTGTTGCTGGCCGTGTCGATCACGGAGACAGTGTTGGAGCCGACATTCGTCACATAGGCGTGTTTCCCGTCGGGGGTTACGGCGACTCCACTGGGGTTAAGCCCCACCGGGACCGTCGCCACCACCGTGTTCGTGGCCGTGTCGATCACCGAAACATTGCTGCCGGCCGCGACATAGGCGTCTTTGCCATCCGGGGTAATGGCGACCGGACCGGGGGAAATCCCCGCCGGGATTGGGGTCCCGACCACGGCGTTACTGCCCGTGTCGATCACCGAAACGCTGTTGGAGAAGAGATTTGCGGCGTAGACGTGTTTCCCATCCGGCGTGACGGCTACGTTAATGGGAATGGAGACGACACCGCTATAGGTCATGCCATTGACCGTGGCCGCCACCATGTTCGTCGCCGTGTCGACCACCGCGACAGAGCTTGTAGTAAATGTAAAGCAGACCGGGAACATCAAGATAACGCAGGTGGTTTGTACGGAATCAAACCCGTATAGGCGTGCTTCCCATCCGGCGCGACCGCGACCCCGGTCCCGCCCACCGGGACCGTGGCCGCCACCATGTTCGTGGCCGTGTCGATCACCGAGAGATCACCGGAATTCCCGACATACACGTGTTTCCCATCCGGGTTGACGGCGACCCCAAGGGGGGCATTTCCCACCGGGACAATGGCCACCACCATGTTCGTGGCCGTGTCGATCACCCAGACAAGGGAACCATCGAAATTCGCGACATAGACGCGTTTCCCGTCCGGAGCGACGGCGACCCCTCCGGAGCTACTCCCCACCGGGATGGTGGCCACCACGGATGGCGGGTGCGTGGCCGTGTCGATCACCGAAACGCTGTTTGAATTCGAGATATAGGCGAAAGGCGCCGCCTCCGCCGGCGAGTCCATCAAGCCTAACCGCATCACCTGAATGGCGAAGATGCCCATAAAACCCCGCATCGACACGGCGCGGCTTGCCTTGCTGTTGTTCCCATGCATGATGTATCTCCTAGATTTAACCACCGCGATACTGCCTGGCGGGCAGGCGTTTTTAGTGGAAAATCTTGGCATTGACTGAGGTGGTGCCGCTATCAACGCCGATGCTGAGTCTCACCGTCACCGGGTTCGTTGTCCCGGTCAAGCTCGCACGCACCGCTTTGGCCTGGAATGCATATCGCAGGGTGCCCGTATGCTCGATCGCCGCCTGCATGGCCGCGCCATTGATCACCCCCGCGAAGACGAAAAAGCCCTGGTTCGTCTCCACGAAGGAGCCGGGCGGGATCGTGACGGCAAAGGTGCCGGCCTGGAGCGTGACCGCCTGCGTAAGGGGATTGATTCCGGGCGCGGTGCTGCTCAAGATGAAGCGGGTTTGCAGGGCAAAGGAATCCTGGTTTGGCGCGCCGCCGAAGGCGACAACGAGGTTGGCGCCGAAGGCGAGGAAGGGGATGCCTGGCGTGCCGATGGCCACGCCAGTGGGCCATTACCCACAGGGACCGTGGCCACCACGGTGTTGGTGGCTGTTTCGATCAAGGAAACACCGCCAACCCGGGCTATGGCATAGACGTGTTTCCCATCCGGTGTCACCGCGATCCCAGGACCAGTCGCAACCGGGACCGTGGCCATCACCGTGTTGGTGGCCGTGTCGATCACCGATACGACGTCGCCCGTGACATAGGCGTGTTTCCCATCCGGGGTGACCGCGACCCCTTGGGGGCCAGTCCCCACCGGGACCGTGGCCACTACCGTGTTGCTGGCCGTAGCGATCACCGAGACATTGTTGGAGTTCTGATTCGCAACATAGACTTGTTTACCGTCCGGGGTAATGGCGACCCCATAGGGGGCAGTCCCCACCGCGACCGTTGCCACGACCACATCGCTGGCAGTGTCGATCACCGCCACATTACCTGGCACTAAAGACTGAGCCGGTACCGCGACATAGGCGTGCGCCCCATCCGGCGTGACGACGACCGATTGGGGAATAGCCCCTACCGCCACTGGGACCGCGGCCACCACCGTGTTCGTGGCCGTATCGATCACCGAAACGCCGGAATGGGTGGGATTGTCCGCAAGATCAGTAGCATAGGCGTGTTTCCCATCCGGCGCCACGGCGACTCCTTGGGGCAAAGAGGTCCCCATCACCTCCGCCACCACCGTGTTCGTGGCCGTATCGATCACCGAAACGCCGGAATGGGTGGGATTGTCCGCAAGATCAGTAGCATAGGCGTGTTTCCCATCCGGCGCCACGGCGACTCCTTGGGGCAAAGAGGTCCCCATCACCTCCGCCACCACCGTGTTCGTCGCCGTGTCGATCACCGAAACACGGCCGGCGAGTGTATCCGCGACATAGGCACGTGTCCCATTCGGGGCGACGGCAACCCCGTTAGGGGATCCATTATCCGGGCCGCTAATCCCGAGCGGGACCGTGGCCACCACGGACGGGGGGTTCGTCGCCGTGTCGATCACCGAGACGGTGCCGTCAACTTCGTTGGTGACATAGGCGAAGGGCGCCGCTCCCGCCGGCGTAGCCATCGCGCTTAGCCCCATCGCGAGAATGATCGCGAAGTGTGCCACAAATCCGCGCGCGGATGCGGCGAGGCTGCGGTCATTATTGTTGCTATACATAAAACATTCCCCACTCAATCATACGGGCATTGTTTTGCAGACTGCTGAATTAACCCTAATTATACTTCCTTTCCGTTCTCCTGGCAAGGCCAAGCCGGGGCGCTTGGAGATGGGCCGCAGCACGGGTGACGGGCACTAGCGCGTGACCCGGTCCAATTGGATCACGCTGGAAGCACGGGTTTTAGGGAAAAGTCTCGGCCGTGACCGAGGTCGCGCCGCTGTCTTTGCCGATGGTCAGGGTTACATACACCGGGTTTGCGGTCCCGGTAAAACTCGCGCCCACCGCTTTTGCCTGGAGCGCGTATTGCAAGGTGCCCGTGTGCTCGATCAGCACCTCCAGCCTCGCGCCATTGATCACCCCCACGAAGGCGGAATAGCCCTGGGTGGTCACCCCGAAGGAGCCGGGCGGGATGGTGACGGCGAAGGTGCCGATCTGGAGCGTGACCGGCTCAGTAAGGGGGATTGATCACGGGCGCGGCGGTGCTCAAGATGAAGCGGGTTTGCAGGGCAAAGGAATCCTGGTTTGGCGCGCCGCCGAAGGCGATAACGAGGTTGGCGCCGAAGGCAAGGAAGGGGACGCCCGGCGGCGGCGGCACAATGCCCACGCTAGGGGAGCCACCCCCCACTGGGACCGTGGCCACCACAGTGTTGCTGGCCGTGGCGATCACCGAAACGATGTCGTTAATATTCCCGACATAGACGTGTTTCCCGTCCGGGGTGATGGCAACTCCAGAGTAGACACCAGGCACTGGGACGGCCACCACACTGTTGGTTGCCGTATCGATCACCGAAACAGTGGCGGGGTCAAAGAAGCTGCCGCCATTCGTGACATAGGCGTGTTTCCCATCCGGGGTGACCGCGACCCCAAACGGGCTAGTCCCCACCGGGACCGTGGCCAGCACCGTGTTGCTGGCCGTGGCGATCACAGCGACATTTCCGGGGGAACCGGAAACCCCGACCGTGACATAGGCGTGTTTCCCGTCCGGCGTGACGGCGACCCTGCCGGGGAAACTCCCCACCGGGACCGTGGCCACTACGGCGTTGATGGCCGTGGCGATCGCCGAAACAGTGCCGGGGGAGCCGCCATTCGTGACATAAACGAGTTTCCCATCGGGGGTGATGGCGATCCCACCGGGGGAACTTCCCACTGGGACCATCGCCACCACCGTGTTCGTGGCCGTGGCGATCATCGAAACAGTGTTGGAGAACGCATTCGTGACATAGGCGTGTTTCCCGTCCGGGGTGACGGCGACCCCACTGGGGCCACCCAACCCGGACACCGTGGCCACCACCGTATTTGAGCCAGTGTCAATCACCGAGACAGTGCCGTCGTTGAAATTCGTGACATAGGCGTGTTTCCCATCCGGCGTGACAGCCGCTCCTGAGGGGACACTCCCTAACGCGACCGTGGCCACCACGATGTTTGTGGTCGTTTCGACTACCGAGACAGTGCCTGGAACGTTACTATTCGCGACATAGGCGAAGGGCGCCGCCTCAGCCGGCGATGCCATCGAGCCCAGCCCTACTGCCAGTATGACGGCGAAGAGGGCCCTAAATCCCCGCGCCAATCTGGCGCCGCTTCCGTTGCCGTTATAACTATGCATGACAACTATCCGTCTATTGCGGTGCCGTGTCATTGACCGCCTGCCATTTCGCAAACCCCACATCCACCGGATTGATGGTCACGAAACCGCTTTCGCCGCACCCCTCTTCAGGGGTGCCTGCGTTGCACCGCGCCGTTGCCCGCCTTGATCCATTGCTCCTTGGCCCCGAGCCGAGGGTGCGCCGCCGTCGTCCCGCGCAATCGAGGGTGCCGCCGCCGTCCCAATCGCCCAGGTTTTCCACGCAATCGCACCGGTCTCAAGCCATCGGATGTATGCGGCCATGACCCACAATCGCACCGACATGTCTCCAGTGAAACTTTTCGATGCGATGGAGCCCGGCTCAGGATTGCGGCCGCATCCCTGCGATGGTCAGCGCGACCACTTCCGGCGGGCGCATGAAGCGAACCGGCGCGTGCGCTGTGCCAAGGCCGGCAGAGATGATGAGATGACGGCGCCTGTGGACAAGATGACCGTAGATAATATCGCACCCATAGTGGCGGCGCATGAAATCCTTGGTGAATATGGGGAGGTTCACCTGGCCGCCGTGCGTGTGGCCGCAAAGCGTGAGCGAAATGCGGTCCGGAACCCGCCGGAAAATGGCCGGCTCATGGGCCAGCAAGATGACCGGCGCCGGACCTTTGATTTGCGCCATGGTCCCGGCAAGATCGTCGCGGCCTCTAAAAAGCCGTGGCCCCTTCGGTTCGGCGATTTGATCGCCAAGGCCGGCTACCCAAAACGGTTGGCCGTTTTTCGTTACCCGCAGCGCATGGTTTTCGAGAACGCCGATACCGGCCGAACGCAAGGCGCGGCGTACCCCCTCCGCGCCGTCGGCGGGCATCCCGGGCAGGGCGCCATGCCACCAGTCGTGATTGCCGAGAACCGAGTAGACGCCGAGCGGCGCGTTCAGAACCGACAGAGCCTCGCCCCAGTCATCGGGCATCACCGGGCCGGTGACAAACCGGTGGCCGCCGGAAAAATCGCCAAGCAGAAAGACGATGTCCGGGGCAAGGTCATTGGTTAAATTCGCGATCCCCCGAACCCGGCTCGCGGGCATCCAAGGTTCGCAGGCATGGATGTCCGCCAGCACGGCGGCCTTGAGGGTCAATCCGTCCGGCCAGTCGGGCGGGGTAACGCGATAGGAAGTGACGTTGAGACGCAGACCCGGTTCAAACGCCAACGCGTAGGCGCCAAGCCCGGCCGCCGCCCAAGCGAACCCGCCAGCGCCCTGCAAAAAAAGCCGTCGGCTAATGCTCGCCATAAGCCAATGTAACGCAAAGCGGCAAAACCATCAATTTAAAAGGCAGACGGCCCGCGTCGCGGGGTATGGCTACGCCGCCTCGCCATCCCTGAGCACCGCGGGAATGTCCTTGCGGCTTGGGGCGGACTTTTGCGGCTTGCGGGCAGTTGCCTCGAGCGCAGCGGCAACGGCGGAAATCCCGATTTCGCGATAGAGCCTTGAAAGGAGATCTACGGGCCGATTTGTGGCGGGGACTTTTTGCGGAATGTTCTGATCGGTGCTCATTTTTATAAATCCAAGTTGTGGGCGGCAACAACGTCGGCTCGCGGGGATTTCACGAATGACCATGTGCGGAGGAAGTTAACGCTATGTAACCGCTTCGCTCGGTTTTTCGCATCGAACCATGAAACCGTCGCGCTAGGGCAGGCCGCCAACGCAAGATCTTTGCGGCTTTCAGTCGTGGGGCCATCACACTACCCCGCGTGACTTGCACGTAGCATTTGTTGCGATCGCGAATTGTTTAGCGTAAGCCTTGCCAACGTGCTCAAGGCGAGGCCATCGGGCCGTAACCCTTCCGCCAAGTGCTTCGAGCACCGCGGCGCAGGCGATGGCCAAGGTCCTCGAAGCTCGCGGCGGAGATTTGGACGCCGCGCGGGCATCCGGCCCAACCATCGCCGGAGCCCCGGCGGCCGGCAAACCCGCGCCAGGGGCGGGACAAGCTCACAGCATCCGATCGAAATACGGCCTTTGTATGCCGTTGACCTCGATTGATCGACCATGCGGATCGGTCTTTTGATCGTGCTGGATGGGTCCTGTGGGGCGGACGGAAAAGCACCACGTCGCTATCTTCGAAAAATCGTGACCGCTCCTAGCGAAGCCGCGCCCGCCGCGCCTGAATGCCGATGAAATCCGGCGTGCTCAGGCGCATCCCGCGCGCTCGCAGAGCGCGGCGGGAGAGATCGCCGGTCAAAAAATCGTGTTCGCGGGATGCCAATTTGTCGCGGCCTTATCAAGCAGGCCGGCGCCGATGAGCGCATGGGTAAGGACCGCGATACGTCCAGGCTTCCTCGAATGAAAACGCCGGCGCGCGGACTCATCGACGATTGCTCCGGCCTTTTCGAGCATGAGCGCCGCGTTACGCACGGCTGCCCGTCACCGTCGCGTCAATATGCAGAGTGGCGCGCAAATGGGAAGCGGAATCGAGTAAACCCGGCATGGCAGTTTGGCTCAGAATGTCCTAGCCATTTGGCCCTTTTCACGCAAATAGATCGCAAGAGGACAATTCAACATGCGGCCTCTGATCATCGAGGAGCCCTATTCCAAGGCGGCCTTGCTCAGCCGGCGCCTCGCGGTGTTTTCGCTTGCCGTCGCCGTGCTCGGCATCTTGGGCGTTGGGCACGGGCGTGACCTGCTCGCGGTGCTCGGCGGGGCGGTTGTGATCGCCTGTGGCGCGGTTTTATCCGGACTATTGGCTTTTGCGATCATTTGGCGCAGTGGCCGCAAGGGCGCCGGACAGGCCTTCGCGGGGCTCGTTCTCGCCACTCTGCTTTTGGCCTACCCGGCCTATCTCGTGCAGCAAACGATGCGCCTGCCGCTACTTGCCGATCTTTCGACCGATATCGCCGATCCGCCAAACTTCTCCATTTCCCACGAGGCTTTGGCCGCGCGCGGCGATATCACTCCGCCAAGCGTCGCGATTGCGAGACGCAAGGCGCAGATCAAGGCCTATCCGCAGATCCAGCCGATTCTCCTCGATCTCGACGCGCGGGAAGCGTTCGATGCCGCTCTCAAGGCGCTGGCGGCAAACGGCTGGAAAATCGTCGAGCAGAGGCCGCCGGGGGGGCGCTCGGGTCTTGGCCATATCGATGCCATTGCGACCAGCTTTATTCTCGGCTTTCCTTCCGATATCACGTTGAGGCTAAGGCCGCTCGCCGGTCAGACGCGCGTCGACATCCGTTCGGTGGCGCGCTTCGGACCTTACGATTTCGGCGCCAACCCGCGCAATATTGCCAGCTTCGAGGCGGCGCTCGAAGCGGTCGTCGATAAGAAGTGAATGCAAAATAACCATTGCGCAATGGAAACGCGACAAGCGTCTCGATGTCGGCCGACGCGAACCTCTTTTTGGCTGAGGTAGAGGTCCCCTCTGGCATTAAGCTATTGTGGATCAGCGACAGTCCGCCTATGTCAAGCATGGTGGACAGCCGATCACTAACCAGCGCTGTCCCCAAGGTATGCGGGAAAGGAATCGGAACAGCATCGTAGAACATTCTCCATAAGAACGAGACCCGTGGGATGGCCGCGCGGCTCGCTGCTTAGGCCTCGCCGCGATGCGCCTTTTCCCGAGCGACCACTTTCATGACTTCCTCGACTGCCGCAGCGAGAAGTTCATCCATCTTCCTGCGTATCTCGTGATCCGGTATGTCGACTCCGGCGCGATCAAAATCGGCGCGTATTATTTTGAAAACCTGGCCCGCGCTGTCTTTCTCGATTTCGGCAAGGACAAGGCGGCTTGCGTAATCAATCGCCGCCGCACCGGCCATGCCGAGCTTTGCTGCGGCCCAAAGTCCAAGCGTTTTGTTGCGCCGCGCCCTCGCCTTGAATTTCAGTTCTTCGTCATGGGCGAGTTTCGCTTCGAAAGTATGCTCACGCTCGTCGAAAGTCGTCATGATCCTCCCCATGGCACGGTTGCATCTTCGCATTTAGGCGGCAACTTCGATAATAGCAATATCTTGCGAGAGCACTATGCGTGACACAGCGACGTTGCAGCTCGATTTCTTCGTATATCCCGTTACGAATCTCTGCTAAAGATCAAACCTCCATTGCGACAGGAGGGATCGATTCTTCGAAAATCTCGAATTGCCAGCCTGGCGAAGTGTTAGCTTGGCATTGCCGGGAAATTCGCTTGCGGATAGGTTGGATTTGGTCAGCATGCTCCAAGACCGGAGCAAGCTCGGCCCCTCGATCCGCGGCGACAAATAAGCGCATAGCCTACTGCTCCCGCCCGCCTTTGACGTCCCGTGCGATGGCGCGTCCGGATGTGGGACATGGGACGTTCAAAGGAGCCACGGCCACCCATGGATCATCTCAAGCCACGGTTAATCCCAATGAATCGCCGCCGCCGCATTTACGAAGGCAAGGCAAAGGTCCTCTATGAGGGTCCCGAACCAGGTACGCTCATCCAGCACTTCAAGGACGACGCCACCGCGTTTAACGCCAAGAAGCACGAGGTAATCGACGGCAAAGGGGTGCTCAACAACCGGATTTCCGAGTTCGTTTTTCAAAATCTAAACGACATCGGCGTACCGACGCATTTCATTCGCCGCCTCAATATGCGCGAGCAATTGATTCGGGAAGTGGAAATCGTGCCGCTCGAAGTGGTTGTCCGCAACGTCGCGGCCGGGTCGCTCTCGACCCGGCTTGGGATCGAGGAAGGCAGCCAACTGCCGCGCTCGATCATCGAATTCTACTACAAGAACGACGAGCTTAACGACCCGATGGTTTCCGAGGAACACATCACGGCGTTTGGCTGGGCGAGCCCGCAGGAAATCGACGACATCATGTCGCTCGCGATTCGGGTCAACGATTTCCTATCCGGGCTTTTCCTTGGCGTCGGCATAAGGCTCGTCGATTTCAAGATGGAATGCGGCCGGCTGTGGGAAGGCGATATGATGCGCATCGTCGTCGCCGACGAGATTTCCCCGGATTCCTGCCGCCTGTGGGACATCAAATCGAACGACAAGCTCGACAAGGACCGTTTCCGGCGCGATCTCGGCGGGCTGGTCGAGGCGTACACCGAAGTCGCGAAGCGGCTCGGTATCTTGCAGGAAAACGAGCAGCCCCGCGCCAATGGGCCGAAGCTCGTCCAGTGAAAAGCAACTGTCGGCCGCCGCCGGGCACGCGGCGGCATGGCCGACGGACGGCGCTCTTTTCCAACGGCCCCGTAAAAGTCTCGGCTCCCGTGCGTGGTTTTGGCCATCCGGCCTTGGGGCGGCGGTATCCCCACGCTGCGATCCTTGCTCAAGCCATTAACCAGAGATCGGAACGATGAAAGCGCGGGTCGTTGTCACCCTCAAGGACGGTATTCTAGATCCGCAAGGCAAGGCCATAGAGGGTGCGCTCAAATCGCTCGGCATCGCCGGTATCGACAGCCTGCGGCAAGGAAAAATATTCGAGATCGAACTTGCTACCAACGATCCGACCGCGGCGGAGGGAGTGCTGCGTGGCGCATGCGACAAACTGCTCGCCAACCAGGTCGTTGAAAACTTCCAGGTGGAGATCTTCTAGCGGCGGGTTGCCCGGACAAGCAGCGATCAACGAGGAAAATATAACCGGCATGAAAGCCGCCATCGTTCTGTTCCCAGGCTCGAATCGTGAGCAGGACGCGATCCGCGCCATCGAGAAAATCACGGGCAAAAAACCTTCCATCGTCTGGCATCGCGAAAATAGCCTGCCCGCCGGCAGCGATCTTGCGGTGCTTCCCGGCGGCTTTTCTTACGGCGACTACCTGCGCTGCGGCGCAATCGCCGCGCGGGCGCCAATCATGGACGCCGTCCGCGCCCATGCCGGGCGCGGCGGCCTCGTTCTCGGCATCTGCAACGGCTTCCAGATCCTAGTTGAAGCCGGGCTATTGCCGGGTGTGTTGATGCGCAACGCCAATTTGCGGTTCGTCTGCCGGATGCAGCATTTGACCGTCGAGCGAGTCGATACGCCTTTTGCCTCCCAATATGCCAAGGGTCAGATCATCAAAGTGGCGATCGCGCATGGCGAGGGAAATTACGTCGCCGATGCGAAAACGATCGCGCGCATCGAGGGCGAGGGCCGCGTCGCCTTCCGCTATTCCGACGCGCGAGGTGCAAGGGATCGCGGCGCCAATCCGAACGGATCGGTCAATGACATAGCGGGGATTTATTCCGACAATTTTAATGTGCTAGGCCTCATGCCGCATCCTGAAAATCTCATTGACTCGCTCGTCGGCGGGATCGATGGGCGCGGCATGTTTGAGAGCCTGGCGGAATTTAATGGAATCCCGAATCGCGCGCAAACACACGACGCCATGGTCGACCGCCCGCCTCCGCCAAATTAGGGCGATGTTCCGGAACTCGACATAAACGCCCATGCGTAAGGTGGCTCCGACAGGCCGGCTCTCTAATCTTCATATTCTTCCCCTTTATCCTCGCTAGCACGGAAGCATCTACCTACGGTATTATAAGTCCGCAGGAATCCTGTGCGCCGCATAATGCCAGCGTCATCTTCATATTTGATGATACCTCGGATTTTAAAATTTCCGCCTGTAATAAGGTCAAAGGAACGGCTAAAATCTGTGATAGGGATATTTTCATTTGCCGACTGCCCAGGCTTCAATTCAGGGCATGGAAGCGCGCGACTTTCCGTGATCACGCTGATATCACCGCTCATTGGCTCGACGTACCACATGATCTCATGATGTTTAGGGATTGCAAGCCTTTCTCCAATATTGATTACAGTGTAGCGGATGGTGAAAATCTTATCAATATCAGTAATTGGCGGTATCATAACACGCACGCGCAACTTTGGCCGGTGAGTGGCGTTGAATTCATCACGCGCGAGTGCAATTGTCTTGGCGATTTGGCGAGTTTGACAAATACCGACGATAATCAACCCGGCAGTTACGATAGCAAGGATAACGGTAAAGGTAGCAATTATCGCGTCAGTGATTTTGAACTCGCACCAAAAATCATGATGCCATTTATCATCTTTGTTTGCGGGCTCAGCAGCACAGTATGTGGAATATTTCCGCAAATAAACGCCAGAAGTTATATTGGAATTGGCATTGGCGCGATTCTCATTTTCGGTGGGCCGCTCGGCGCTTTCGTTTGTATGTGGCTCTGGGCTCTTAGGTTGTTGTGATGCTGCCCCACCATCGAATGCCAACGCAAGACCAATGCACGCAAATAGAGCGATCACTGTGGCATTGTGTAGCCGCTTCAGCATCCCTTGATCGCCGTCCCGAAAATGTCCGCATTCTCCCGATTGTTATAACGGAATTGGAATTCGGCGACATAGAGCGGCATATATTTTGCGGCTCATTTTGTGGAATGTGCCGACGACGCCGCGTTTGAAGATCGACCAGAAGCCTTCGATGGTCGGGTATGAATTGCGCCGATGACATATTGACCGCGCGCATGGTCAATGACGCCATGCGGGTATTCGCCGTCAAGCCGATTGTAACCGGACGATTGATCGGTGCAAAGCAGGCTGACTTTATGGGAGACGGCTTCGCGGACGAACGCGGTGAGTGTGGCGGAATTCACGTTCGCGACCACGCGCGCAACGACGTTGCCCTTGCGGCTGACTGCGCCAACGATTGGAGTTTTGCCGGAACCGATACCGCCTGTTCCTCCCCCGCCGCCGCGCTTATCCCAATGCCGGTTTTTGGCCAAGCCGCCGACGAAAGTTTCATCGACTTCGACGATGCCGCCGAGCCTCCCAATATCTTCCATCAGCGCGACGCGAACGCGATGGCACATATACCAGGCCGTTTCCAGGGAGCCAAAGCCCATATAGCGCCAAATCTGCCGAGCGCTCATTCCCTTCTTGCTAGTGAGCATCAGGTGGATGACGCGGAACCAATCGCGAAGTGGTTTATTGGTGTTCTCAAAAATCGTTCCGGCGATGATCGAAAATCTGTACCCGGTTGGAGCGCATTGCGCGCATTGCCAGTGCCATTTGCGGGTTTTGAGGTCATACACCTTTGGATTGCCACAGCGGGGGCAATGTACGCCATCAGGCCAGCGACGGGCCTTCAAATAGGTCTTGCATGCGTCTTCGTCTGGAAACATTGCCTCGAACTGGGGGAGGGTCAGCTGATGAATTTGCGGGGGCTGTTTTGCGCGGGCCATTTGGCGTCCTTTCTTATCGTGAAAGGACATTGGCATATTTACGCGCCTATGTCAAGTACCGGAACATCGCCCAAATTAGAGGCTCCCAAGAATCTTCTTCAAGTCTGTTTTGAGCAACGGGGCTAACTCCGGATCGGCGAGGGCGAAGGCCACATTGGCGGCGAGAAAGCCAAGTTTCGCCCCGCAATCATACGTCGTGCCATCGAAGCGCACGCCGTGAAACGCTTGGCTCCTGGCGAGCGCCTTCATGCCATCGGTGAGCTGAATTTCGCCGCCGGCGCCTTTTTCGCCCTTTTCGAGAATGGGGAAAATTTCCGGACCGAGCACATAGCGGCCGGAGATGATGAGATTGGAGGGCGCCGTTCCCCGAGGCGGCTTTTCCACCATTCCGGTGATTTCGAACGTAGGCCCGAAATCCTTGCCTATGGAGACAACCCCATAGCGATGGGTTTCCTCCGGCGGCACTTCCTCGACGGCGATAATATTGCCGCCATGCTTTTCATAGGCCGCGACGCATTGGGCGAGGCAGCGGCCTGATCCGGCCGCCATGGTCACCATATCGGGCAGCAGCACCGCGAAGGGCTCATTGCCGACGATTTCGCGGGCGCACCAGACCGCGTGGCCGAGGCCGAGCGGAACCTGCTGGCGGGTGAAACTTGTCGCGCCGGGGGCCGGAAGCTCCGCCGTCAAGGCCTGCAATTCCTTCAGCTTGCCGCGCTTTTTCAAAGTGTCGTCGAGCTCATAGGAAATGTCGAAATGATCCTCGATGACCGCCTTATTGCGCCCGGTCACGAAGATAAAATGCTCGATTCCGGCCTCGCGCGCTTCCTCGACGACATGCTGAAGGACCGGGCGATCGACAACGGTCAACATCTCCTTGGGGATCGATTTGGTGGCCGGAAGAAACCGTGTTCCCAAACCGGCGACGGGAAAAACAGCCTTGCGAATGCGTCTGGTCATCAATTTCCTCGAAGCGATGTGTCGCGCCATTTTGGGCCAATAGCCCATGTGCGACCGCGTTCATAGGCCGGACACATGACCGCAAGCGACCATGCCACTCGCAAAAAATCCCCGCAAGCTGGGGGCCATCCATACATGAGACGCTACCTCGAAACGCGCCGCTTGCGGACCCTCTCAAAACAATCGCAATTGCTCGCCTGCGCGGACCGGTGGCCGGAACAGATCGCAACGCAACGGCAAGCGGCTTCGCCCAAGCCCGAGTCTTGCCGCCGCCGCCTCGAACCTGCGCCCGATCATCCAGGCATAGGGGCCAGACCCGGCCATCCGCGCGCCAAACTTCGAATCATAGAGCTTGCCCTCGCGCGACGCGCGGATCAAGGACAGCACGTGCTTGAGCTTGCCCGGATAATGCGCGCGCAGCCATTCGACAAATAATTCGCGGAGTTCAAGCGGCAGCCGCAGCAGGACATAACCGGCATCGCGCGCGCCCATGGCTTGCGCGCGGGCGAGAATCGCCTCGATCTCCGCGTCGTTGATCGCGGGGATAATCGGTGCGACCATCACGGCGGTTGGAACATTTGCCTCCGCCAGCCGCCGGATCGTTTCGAGCCGCCGCTCCGGGCTAGCCGCGCGGGGCTCCATCTTCCTGGCAAGGGCGGGGTCGAGCGTCGTCACCGACAAAGCCACTTTCACAAGGCCCTTTTGGGCCATCGGGGCAAGGAGATCGAGATCGCGCAAGACAAGCGCCGATTTGGTGACGATCGCAACCGGATGATTGGTCCGAGACAGCACCTCGAGCACCTTGCGCATCACGCGCTCGTCGCGCTCGATCGGCTGATAGGGGTCGGTATTGGTTCCAATCGCGATGGTATTCGCGGCATAGCCAGGCGCCGACAATTCGCGCTCAAGCAGGCTTGCCGCATTGGCCTTGGCAACAAGCCTCGTCTCGAAATCGAGGCCGGGGGACATCCCGAGATAAGCGTGGGTTGGCCGCGCGAAACAATAGACACAACCATGCTCGCAACCGCGATAGGGATTGATCGACCGGTCGAAGGAAATATCCGGCGAATCATTCCGCGTGACGATCGTCTTGGCGTACTCGCACGTTACTTGCGTCCGCAAGGGAGGCAAATCCTCGGGCAGCTCCCAGCCATCGTTTTCCCGACAGCGGTTCTCTCTTTCGAAGCGTCCGCTCGCGTTCGACAAAGCGCCGCGGCCCCGCTGGGCCCTACGCGGCGCACCGTCGGCGGCTGGCGCGCGAGCCATAGCGGGGTCGACAGGAAAGCCGCTCGCGACACCCGGCGCGAGGCTCGCCAGCGACAGCGCTGGCGTTCTTGCCAGGGCTTTGCCGAGGCCGGCGACCGTCTCGACGCGGTTTTGCGGTGCTGCCTCCAACGCCGCTATGCCTGGCTTTGTCGGCATCGCCGCCTCGCTCATTTTCGGAATGTTCCATGTTCGAACATAGAACATATACGGAACAATCAGCCTGAAGTCAAATGTTCCTGTGGATAAGCGTGGATAACTCTTGCTAGAAATTGGGATTTGGTAACCAAGGCGCTGAATCGTTGACAGAAGTGGACAATATCGGCGGGACGAAGGGTGGCATAAGCGGTGCGGCATGTGCGCGCGTCAAGAAAGTGACGCAGAAGGCGCGCAGCGAGCTGCGCATTGAAGCGCGGCCACGCCGTCATGGCGGCAAGTTAGCGAGCAAGCTGGGCCGGTTCGGTTTGAGCGTGTTCCGGAGCGGCATCATCCCTAGCGATGCCGCCGGGCGGCAATAGAACGGCCGTAAATCCCTGGCGCGCTTTTCGCGTGGCCTTCGATCGCCAGGAGTCGGAGTTTCATCGTGGTGCCCCCATTCGCGGAGAAACCGCCGACCCTGCCGCCGGCCGCGACGACCCGATGGCACGGCACGATGATCGCAAATGGGTTTCGGGCGAGAGCCTGCCCAACGGCGCGCGCCGAGCCCGCGACGCCGGCCTGTGCCGCGAGAGCGCCGTAGGTCATCGTCGCGCCGCACGGAATGCTCCGCGCAGCCTCGTAGACGCGGCGGTGGAATGGCGGCACGGGGTCCATGTCCAGCAGAACAGATGAAAGATCGCTCGGCTCGCTGCGGAGAAGCGCGACGATACGCTCCCGGGCGCGCGCCACTTCGGGCGGCGGCGGCGATTCCCGTGTACCTGGAAATCGCTGGAGCATGCGCGCGCGGGTCGTTGGTTCGTCGATCTCCGGAAGTTGCACGCAGGCGATCCCCCGCGCACCCCACGCGATCGCACATCGGCCAATCGCCGTATCGAAGAGGGAAAACACCGTCATGGTGGCCCAATCGTAGCACTCGCCGCGAAATTTACACGCGAGAAATCCTGGGTCTGCCTCCTGTTATTTGAGTTTGCTTTTAATTAATGTGCCCGGTGTCGTGCCGGTCGGTGTTGTATCGGTCGGCGCCCGTGCCAATGCGGCGCTTTTATCTGCCGCGGCCGGCTCGGTTAAGAAGAAAAATTGCCCCTCGCTCAGACGGGCGTTGCCTATGCTTTTATACTGCGGCGTTTGTGGCCGCGGACTGTATTTGGGAACTTCGTGGTAGAGGTAGCTCCCTAAATCATCAGCCGAGATGATCCCCATGTGATATGTATCAGCTCCGCCGCGCAGGCCGCGCAAGAGCAGGGTCGCGAAGGTGCTGTCGGCCGCCACCTCTTCATTTTGGCGGCCGGCCGTAATATAGTATCGCATTGGCTGACCTAGCATTCTCCGAACGCCGTCGAGGTCGGGCCGGGCGGGATCTTCGGGCGGCCCCATGGTCTGGAACAAAGACCCCGAAAAACAAGCGTCGAAGACCATGAGCACATGCCGTGCCCTGGTCTGGCGGCTCCAAGAATCGACCTCGTAGAAGGACATCGCTTTCGCGACCGCCTTGCCAGGTGTGTCGCTTCCCGTAATGTAGCCGTCATTGTCCCGCGAGCTCTGGTTAAAGTCGGTGAACCCGTGGCCAGCATAATAAATGAACAACCGCTCGTCGGGTTTATTCCATTGGCCCAATAGAAATTCGCCCATTCGGTCTCGAAGCTGGGCCACGAATGGGTTTGGCACGATCTCCACCGTCTCGAAATACGGCTCCAGCCCGGCTGTGAGGTCGTGCAGATCGTTCTTGACGTTCGGCAGTTGCGGCCAGCCGCTCTTATAGTCGGACACGCCAATCAGCAGGGCGTGCCCACGGTGTTGCAAAAGTTGCTGGATGTCCTCGGGGACCAATTTCGCCGACTCGACTTTTTCGAGCGTTCTGGTTGCCTCCTTCGCGTCCAACTCCTTTGCGGCGCGTTCCGCCGCTTCGTTCGCCCGTTTCGCTTCTTCTGCAAGCGCGGCCAGCCGCGTCCGCGCCTCGTCCTGAGCTGGCCTTGCGAGCCCGGCATCGAGGTCGGCCGAAAGAGACAGGGCTTTTTCAAAATCCGCCTTGGCCCTTGCCAAATCGCCTATCTTCTCATACGTCAAACCCCGGCCCGTGTGGGCGGCAACGCAATCCGGCAAAATCATCAGGATCACCTTGTTAAAATCCGCCAACGCGCCATCGTAGTTACCCGTTTCGCGCAAGGTATCGCCTCGGAAAGTGAGGGCTACGGGCGAGCGCGGATCGAGGGTTACGGCTTTATTGAGATCGGTTAGCGATCCCCCTAAATTCCCTTTGAGCCGCCGGATCAGACCTCGCGTTGCATAGGCAGAGTCGTATGCCGGGTCCAGCATGATGGCCTCGTCGCAATCGGCGATCGCTTCGTCGAGCTTGCCTTGGTCCTTCAAGGTAAGGGCGCGATTGTTGTAGGCTTCCTTATCATTGGGATTAAGAGCGATAGCCTTGTTGTGATCGGCCAGGGACTGTTGAAGGTTGCCTTGGAGCCGCCAGGCCTCTCCGCGCCTCGTATAAGGACCCGAGTTGTTGGGATCGAGACGAATCGCCTGATTGTAGTCGTCGACGGCGCCCTTGTAATCACCCTTGTCCATGCGAGCGGAGGCGCGGTCGAGATAACCGGTAGGGCTGTCCGGCGCGAGGCGAAGGTACACGTCGAAGTCGGCGATCGCGCGATCGAGTTGCCGCTTGAAGTGGAAGGCCAGCCCGCGATTGAAGTCGGCGATGGCCGCGTCGTAGGCGTCCTGCATTTGGCGAGCTATGCCGCGGTTCTTGAACGCATCGGCGTAATTGGGGTTGCGATCGAGCGCGCTGGTGAAGTCCTTCACCGCATCGTCGAGGTCGCCCTTGCGTACCTTGGCAACCCCACGCTGATTGTATACCGCCGGAACGTTGGTTCCTATATTCGGATGGTCGAGAAGCCGCGTACATGCTGGAATGCCGGCGTCGGGATCGGCCCCCGCCCTATCGCACAATTCCGCGTCGCCGGCGCCAGCGGTTTGCGCCGCGGCGATTTGCGGCGGAAGCAGAAGGAAAAGCACGCCTGCGATGAAGAGAAGCAAGCGGCTAAGGTTGCGGCAGTTAACGAACATGTCCGTAAAATCCGCGAACCGCTTTTGGCCACATTCCGCTGCCGAAGCGGCGAAAATCGGTTGTGTGTTGTTGTAGTTATACAACAGACTTTAATCAAAAAAATGTTATCGTGCACCCCCTAATGAGGGGTGGTGACATGCGAAACGCGACTTCACGGCTTTTGGCCGTGGCGCTGCTTTTTGGCGCGACGGCGTTGTTTGCTCTCGGGCGTCCGGCCGAGGTGCGCGCGGGTGACCTCCTTTGTCCGTCAGGTGCTCCCTTGGCGAACGGCCAATGCGGGGATGGCGCCTTTTCTGGCGCTGCGCTTTCCAGCCAGGCGCTCAGCGATCTTTCCGAAACAACAACGCAGGAAACGTCCAGGAATACCATAAATAAAATGACCGAGCGGCGGGAGGCAGAGCAACAAGGCTGCGCGGAAGGATTTAAGAGAGCGGATGGAGAGTGCCAGCCGATTTCTCCGCCCGCGCGTGAAGCGGAAGCGGTAGTTCCTCCACCGCCAAGCCCGAAGACCCAAAAGCCCAGAAAGCCCAAAGCTGCCGCCGCCAAGCCCGAGGAGGAAGAGGTGCCGGTGGCCAAGGCCGCACGCCGCAAAAAACCGCAACCAACGCCCGCCCAGGCCGCGGTGGTGGCGCCGCCACCGTTGGTGTGCAAGGACGGCCCCTGTGCCCCTATTCCGGTCGAACCCGACGCCCGATTTGGCACCTGGGTGCAGGTCAATGGTGATTACGAGCATCGCAATGCCAGCGCTCCTGCTTTCGTCACGGTGGGCTCATTAGGAGCATTCGGACTGCCGCCCGGGACGCCGGTGCCTGTCCTGAGCAGCGTGCAGAGCCGATCGAGCACTGTCGGCATCCAGGCGGGCGGCGACATCACGTCCCGCGGGATTTGGGCCAGCAACGACGGGCTTATCGCGGGGATAATGACCGGATTTTCCTACTCCGATCTGAGGCTGACCACCTCGGACTTGTCGACCAATTTTGCGCTCGTGCATAATCTCTCAGGTCAGATGCACGCCACTCTTACCGGAGGGACGGTGGGCCTCTACGCGACCTATTTCAATGGCGGCTTTTCGACCGATTTTCTCGCGAAGGCGGATGTCTTTAGCCTTGCCGAAAATTTCACGGACTTGCTTGCGTTTTCAGCAGGCTCCCCATTCCCGGCAGGCTGCACGCCTGTAGCGCCGTTCGCATCATTTTTTGGAGCGCCGTTCGACTGCTTGTTTAGCGACAATGATCCAATACCCGTGATCAACACGACCGTTATGGGCAACCTGAACTACAGGTTCAATATTTACCCAAATTTCTGGATCGAGCCGACCGTGGGAGCCCAAATCACCATCACAACTTATCCAGATATAGCCAAGCCTAACGTCACGACCACTGGCACGACCACCGCAGCCGCCCGCCTCGGACTGGCCGACGGCGATCTCGTGATGGTGCAAGGTGGAGCGCGGTTTGGCACCACGACCTAGTCGATAACCACATTCTCCTGACAACGACGCTGACCGGCCTCGCCTATGACGACGTTTTGGTCGCGGGCGGTTTTGTCCCGGGTTTGGCATTTGAGGGCAACAACATTTTAGCCCAAGCCGATCGAGGCCAAGTGCGCGGCCGGGGCATTCTCGCGTTAAACTTCGATTTCGGTCAAGGCGTCAGCTCTTATGTCCTCGGCGACGTGCGCGGCGGCAAGGGTCTGTTCGGCGTCGGCGGCAAGGCAGGCGTACGCTACCAGTGGTGATGGGTTACCCCGCGTAGCGCAAGCTAAGGGGTGATTTCGTTTTGCGCGGCGCGCGTATGGCGCGCTTGTCGTGCACTCCAGGTTTAGAAAAGATGCCCGTGGTAGTTTTGCCGCTTTCCTGATTGGCCGTGATTGCCTTTTGCGACGAAGGCCATCACTTAGGTCAGGTTGGAGCAAGCGGCAAATTGCCATAGCGCGTCCGTGCGCGAAGGGCGGCTTATGGTTTTTTACCACCGTGCGATTATCCTCGTAGCCGTACTTTGCCTTGCCGCATCGAGGGCTTTGGCGGCGGATTGCCAGGGACACGACCTTTTCCCAGCGCTTAAATCGGAGGCGCCCGCGGCCTATGCCGACATCGAGGCAGCGGCGAGCGCCATGCCCTTCCGGCACGGCAAACTGTTTCGCCTGTCCCGCGCCGGAACCGCACCGTCCTATGTTTTTGCCACGTTGCACTTGTCCGACCCCCGCATTACCAGCTTCTCGCCACGGCTGCGCGCCGCCCTCGCGGGTTCAAAAATCGTGGCTTTGGAGACAGTCGAGATCGGAGCTGTACTTCGCGGCGCGATCACGAATAATCGCGCCGCGTGGCGCCGCGCCACGGTTGCCCGCGAAAATCAAAGAGCGGACCGCTTGCTGGATAAGGCGAATTTCGCGCAACTCGAAGCTCTCGCGGCCCGCAAGGGCGTGGCGCAATCGGCCGTCCATACGTTCAAAGCGTCGGTCATCGCCCTCATGCTCGACCTGCCCGCTTGCGCAATGGGCTTGCCCGGAGCAAAGCCCTACGTTGATGAGCTTGTCGCCGATATCGCGCGCGAGAACAATATTGAACCTGTTGGTCTGGAACCAATCATTGAGCAACTGGAGATTCTGGACGGTCTGCCGCGTGACACCGAGCGCGACCTCTTGATCGCGATCCTGCGCCAGGCGGACCGCGGCGAGGATATCATCGAGACAATGGTCGCGCGTTACGCAGAAGGCGACATCGGCGGTTCGCTCGCGTGGTTGCGGTCGGCCGAACCTATTCCAGGCGTTTCCCAGGCGCAGATTCCGCCGGCTTTTCTTGACCGGCTGATCACCCGGCGCAACCAGCGCATGCGCGACCGCGCGCTCCCCCTTTTGATGCGAGGCGGCGCGTTCATTGCTGTCGGGGCCGCACATTTACCTGGAAAAGAAGGTCTTCTGTCTCTTTTCGAAAAGGACGGCTATGAAGTAGAAACCATCGAGTGACGAGGTCCCACGCGACAAAATCGACTTCACGGTTCATCGTCGACGGTTCGGTTCTGGCAGGTCGAATGATTGCCCCGCCGCATCGCCTGCGTCGTCGCTTTCACAACGGGCCTAATCGGTATCGGCTTGTACAAAGCCGGCCCAGGAGATCAGTGAACTAATACTCCCTTAAGAAAATCTTGGGTAGCCAGCGTCGAGCGGACAGTTTCGGTCGAGCCGTCCGCGTGGATCACCAGCACTAAATCGGCTTGTACAGATGGGTCGTGATGAATGTTCGCGGGGGTCGCGCGAGTATCGATGATCACCCCGCCATATTCGCGGCGCCTGAGCATCTCCTGTATCGACGCCCAGATCGAGGGAAGCGACAATAAGCCAACGATCAGATAAATAATCGGAATCGCTTTGCCCGGCGGGCTGCGCTCCTTCAGGGCTTGCGCCTCGGGAGACGTATCCTCGGTCACCTCCAAGTCCGCGCGTTCGTCGCCCGGCACTGTGTTGAGAGCCTGCTGGTCCAGTTGGATGCGGACCTGCGTAGCGTCCACTGCCATCGCAGAGCGCACGCCCCAACCCAGGATGCACCCTCCCCACATAACCGGCAGCACTGCCCGGCGGCTGATCCGCAACGCCGTGGGCGATCTCGCAGGCATCACAACCCGTCCTCCACTGTTCGTGGGCACCGACTTTTTCGGAGGCTAGTCTCGTTGTCAAGCTCAAAGGCTCTCAGGCGAAAAAAGGCATAAGTGCCCTTCAAGGTATGCGCACAGTCAAGGCTCCTCGATGGACGCCGTTCCCATCCAGCTCAGCGAAGTGATCCAAATAGCCGTTCGAACAGGGACGGGCGCGATCAGGCCTGCGATAACAGCTATCCAAGGGATCCCTCACGCAACAGTCTCGTGCGCGGGCTTCGCAGCCAATCCCGTGTGCTTCGAACGATATTGCTTTTCATAATGGCTATGCGCCGCCGCAGCAAGCGGCGCCCGTCTCGCCCGAACGCTCGGCCTGGACCGGCGGGCACGGAACCGAGCCGTAGGAACAGAACACGCAACAGTCGCGGGGCATCGGCCGCAGCGTCGCGCCGCAACCGGTGCAGCTATAGATAATCTGGCAAGCGTCCGCCGGCATGGTCTCCGCTTTCGCGGTGGTGCAATAAGGACAGGTAATGACGGATTCACGGATCATCGTTCGTCCCTAAACCATGTGGCTAATGTCGGAGGCTCCGGTCGGATAGGCAAACATTGTGGTTTTAAGATCGTCTGCGGTGAGGTTGTGACGAATGGCGAGGCCGAAGAGGTTGATCACCTCGTCGGCATGGGGTCCGACCAGATGCGCGCCGAGGATCCGCCCGGTGTCCTCTTCAACGAGCGTTTTGTAACCGTACACGAGTTCGCCGACGCGGCGGGCCGTGTACCAGTCCGTTGCCTTGGCGGAATTCACGCGCAGCCTTGGTACCCGCTTGCGCGCTGTGGCTTCGGAAAGGCCAACCGCAGCGATCGGTGGCAGCGTGAAGGCGACGCTGGGGACGCCACGATAGTCCGTGCGGTGATGGTTCCCCTCCAGAATATTGGCTGCAACGGTCTTGCCATCATAGCTCGATACTGGCGTCAGCGGCGGTCCCTTGGCAGCCGCATCACCGCAAGCATAGATCGCCGGATTGGAGACGCTCTGCAAAAATTCGTTCAAGGCGATTTGCCCATGTTCGATGGCGACTCCGGCCGCAGGCAGGTTGAGCGCGCCATGATCGGGAGCGCGGCCAGCGGCATGAACCACGAGATCGGCGTCAATCGTGACCTCCCGGCTCTTCGCACGGGCACGCACACGGAAGCCGGGGCCCGCGCGCTCGATTGCCTCGACTGCGGTGCCGGTCAGCACGTCGATGCCGATTTCCAAGTACTTCTCCATGAGCCAGCCCACGAGCTCGGCGTCAAAGCGCGTAAGCATGCGCTCCGCTCTTTGCAGTACGGTCACCTTCGCACCCGCGCGCGCCGCGATGTGCGAGAACTCCGCAGCAATATAACCACCCCCGACCATGACAATCCGGTCGGGCAAATGCTCGAGTTCCATGAACGCATCGCTGGTGATGGCGTACTCCGCACCGGGAAAGCCGAGCGGAACCGGGCGTGCGCCAGTAGCAATCACCGTGTTGCGGCCCTTGAGCGCATGGCCTTCCACTAGGACCGTGTCCGGCCCACTGAAGCGAGCCATCCCGCGAAACGCATCAATCCCCTGTTTGGCAAAACTCTCCTCGCGCTCTTTCGGTACGGGATCAGTGAAGGTTCGCTTGAAGGCGATCAGCTCTTTCCAGTTGATGTGCGTGTCACCAACGACGCCGCGCCCGCGCATCCGGCTCACCCAATCGGCCGCTTCGGCCCCACTGACCAGCACTTTCTTCGAATCGCAGCCGCGCAGGGCACAGGTTCCGCCGAAGGGGCGATGGTCAATTACCGCCACCGAGCGGCCCGCGCCCCGGACGCGTCCGGCGGTCACCTGCGCGGCGGTACCAGTGCCGATGACAATGACGTCGTAGCCATCCATCTCTACCGTTCCCGATGTTGCTTGCGGTAAAGGCCGAATCCGATCAACCAGGCACCGAGGATCAGCGCCGGAATCAGCACATTACCAACCTTGGCAAGCCAGGCGGTCAACCCGATCGCGCCGATTGCGGCGATCACCGCCGGCGTGGCACAACATACCGCTGCGACCACCGCAACCACGCCAGCTGCAATGAGATCGCGGTCTTTCATGGCCATAGCATCCCTTCCGAATAAGGGAGCGAGGGATAGCCCGCTTCGGTCGTTGCCTTGATGAGCGCCTTCACGTCCGCCTTCGCGTCGTCGAAGGTGACGACGGCCGTCTTGGTCTTGTCCGAGACTGCGACATTGGTGACGCCCGGAACAGCCGCGAGGCTTTCCTTCACGACATGCGGACAGGCGGCACAATACCAATTCCGCACCGCGAGCGTCACTGTCGTTTCGCCCGCGAAGGCGGGCGCGGCGAGCGCGAGGGTCACGGCGACGAGCATTTTGGTCATGGGCCGGTTCCTTTCACGATTTGAGGACTAGTGATGCAAGGAGGTCGAACTCCGGCGACCTCTATTTAAACGATAGCGCTTTGCAATTGTCAGTCACAGGCCACATCTTCTCAGATGGGTTTGTTTTGATTAAGTCAATAGTTTTAGACCCCAACTTCGGGCCGCCGAACAACGACTCTCCCAACGCGAAAATCCAGAAAAATGATCCGCCCGGCCCATTCGCTTCGTGTTCATCAGTAGACCAAGTATCATACACGAGGTCGAAAGAGTACTGATTGGCTTCCAACGCGCCACCTGGGTTGTTTATGCCAAGAGGAACGACAGCAATTCCATTGATCTCAAGTTTTGTGCCCTCCGGAATAGTGGTTTCCACAGCACTCAAAACGCCCATGTTCTGCGCGAATCTCGGGTCCGAATACACAAAGCGACGATTCTTGTCCCACACAGCCTTCTTGGCCTTTTGTTCAGGAGTGGATTGGTCCACATAAAGATGCGTTGGGTCGAAATCGAAACTTCCGCTGGGTTTTGTATTGTCCACGGCTTCGATTTTGAAGATAGCAAAGGCTTCGTCAGACCGTGTTGTCACCGGGCTGGCTGCCGTGTCGTACCCTTTGCAGATGCCAACCTGGCGATAGGAAATATTAATGGGACGGGTGCCATCTCGATCGCATCCAGACAGGGCAATCGACCCTGAGATCAACAGTGAGACGGACAAAATACATGTATTCGACTGCCTCATGGTACGACTGCCTCTTGTTGCCGCAGAAGTCTTGGCAGGACAAGCGGGCCGCTCGCGTAGGCATTTCGCGGGCGCGCGATTCTACAATCGGACGCGGCGCAATTTGCGCATGCACTTTTGCGCTTAAGAGTATCTGCCCCAAGCACGCTCGGTCGCCCACCACAGGAGCTTGCTTCCGGGGAGAATAAAGCCTGCCAATGCTACCCAAGCGAAAATGCCGCCGGAGACGAAGCCAGAGCCAAGCACGACGACCGGCGCGATCATCGCGAGATAATAAGGGCCGGTGTAGCGGCAGTGGGTGCGTCCACACCGCTTCGCATTCAGAATGCACGCCGTTCCCATCCAGCTCAGGGCTACGGACCAAATAGCCGTTCGAAGAGGGATGGGCGCGAACAGGCCAGCAGTAAAAGCTATCCAAGGGATCCACCAGGCGATCAGGCTCGTGTGCAGGCTTCGCAGCCAATCGTGTGAGCTTTGGACGATATTATTTGCCACAATGACTATCCGCCGCAGCAGGAAGGAGCACTCGCTGCGCCCGAATGCTCGGCCTGGACCGGCGGGCAGGGAACAGAGCCATAGGAACAGAACACGCAACAATCGCCCGGTTCTGGCCGCAGCGCGGCGCCGCAGCCGGCGCAGGAATAAAAAATCTGGCAGGCGTCAACCGGCATCGTCTCCAATTTCGCGGTGCCGCAATGCGGACAGGTGATAACGGATTCAAGGATCACGGGCTAAGGCCTCCCCTGTTGATACCGTGGCGCCCGCTCAGCTCTTGGGCGCGGAAGGATAGCCCGCGTTTGTCGTCGCCTTCACGAGCGCATCCACCTCCGCCTTGCTGTCGTCGAAGGTCACCACGGCTGTCTTGTCCTCGGCCGACACCACGACGTCGGTGACGCCCGGCACGGCCTGGAGGCTCGCCTTGACCGTGCGGGGGCAAGCGGCGCAGGTCATATGCTGAACCGCGAGCGTGATCGTCTTCTCGGCGGCGAAAGCGGAAGACAATGCGGCAAGGCCAAACCCGAAGGCGGCCGTGGCAAGCAATTTGATCATGGGGATTCCTCTCAGGAGTTCAGCAGGAGCGGGGCAAAGAGGTCGAACGCAATCGCACCGGCGACGAGGATCGTTGCCAGGACGAGGCCTGCCTTGACGATATGGTTCGGCAGCGGCCGGGCACAGGCGCCTTCCGCGCAGGCAATTTTTTTGCGGCGGTAAACCAGCCAATAGCCGCAGCCGAGGCAGGCAAGGGTCGCCGCGATGATATAAGGCTGATAGGGCGCGAGCGCCGTGAGGTTCCCGATCCACGCGCCGCCGATGCCGAGGCTGAACAGCACCAAGGGCGCGATACAGCACGACGAAGCCGCGATTGCCCCCAAAATGCCGCCGATCGCGGTGAGCCGCATCGCCGTTCGGCCAGGGTCATCGTGTTGAACGTTTAGCATCGCTTCCTGAACCTTTGGGACAGTGATAAAGTCTGTAGCTACTACGGGGTCAAGCAGGCAAAGATCACAAAAATGCGACCGCTGACTATCGGAACGCTCGCGAAGGCTTCGGGGGTCCATCTAGAGACGGTGCGCTATTATGAGCGCATCGGCCTGATGCCGAAACCTTCCCGGACCGCAAGCAATTACCGGAATTTTGGGCCGGAGCACGTTGAGCGGCTGTGCTTTATCCGCCGCGCGCGCGAGATCGGTTTTTCCATCGACGAGATCAAGGAACTACTCGCTCTCGCCGAACCGGGCCGGGCATCTTGCGCCGAGGTTCAAACCCTTACGGCCGTCCATCTCGACGAGGTCCGCGCCAAGATCGCCGATCTTCGCAGGCTAGAAGCTATTCTCGCTGGCGCCCTGGAGCGCTGTCTTGCGGAGCCCGCGCCCACCTGTGCGGTGCTGGATATGCTCGCGTCGCCGCGGCCATCGTGAAATCCACGGCTGACGGTCTCGTAATGGTGGGCGCGACAGGGATCGAACCTGTGACCCCTACGATGTCAACGTAGTGCTCTTCCGCTGAGCTACGCGCCCTTCGAGCGCTTCCCGTACATGCCAAACGCGCTCAAAACAAAAAACATGCCCGATCGTTAAAACCGATCGGCTCCCCCAGTGACCCGGACTCCAAATGGGTTGGCGGAAAGCGGTATATCGGGCCATCCGTACTGGCGCAAGCCGATCCCAAAATCCGCGATGGGATGATGGATAATGCAAATGCGGCCGGCCGTTTTCAGTCCAGTTGCCATCGCGCGTCAAAGCCGGGAGTTCGCCGAGGCTGCCAGTTTCGGTTTTCGCAGCCGGCGATTCGTCCGCGGCCGCTGGCTTGAATGGCAACCCCTGAAATCCCGCGGCGGAAGTGGATCACCTGGACGGCTTGTTAGGTTGGAACGTTGACCCCTCCAAGGGTTCGTATTATTGAGCCGTCATTCTCACGCCATGTGGGGAAAATAGCCTATACCTTTACGATTGTTCACTCTCAGGGAGGAGTAACATAAATGGCACAGTCACCGAAGCATCCGGCCGGCGAGCATCACCACAACGCCGCCGCTCACCACCACGCCGCCGCGCATCATCACCATCAGGCGGCCCATCATCACGAACGCGGCGAGCATAAAGAGGCGAAGGAGCACGCAACTGCGGCTCTCGAGCATAGCGAGCTTGCCCACAAACATACCACGACTTCCCACGGTCATTCTCACAAATGACGAGGGAAAGAGGGGATTTATAGAGATCGCGCCGAAGGGCCCGGCCGCATTGCCAAACGAAGCACGTAACAAAGCTCCTGGCGGATGCTAGCGGTCGTGGAATTTGCTCGCCGGCGCCAACAATCCGGCGAGACTCTAACTGTCCGGCACGATGTCGAGAAGCTTGGCGATCGGCCCCGGCGAGATGCCGATCGATGGTTGGAAAGGCCCCTCGTGGGCCGCGATCAATCCGACCACTAGGACGATGCTGCCGGTGAAAATGACCATGGCCGCGATCTGGGCGCGCGCCTCGTCGAGATGCACCGCGGCAAGGCTGATCTGCGCCATCAGGCCCATCAAAAGAACGCATGTCCATTTAAAGTTTTCGGAAAAATCCGAGCTGAACGCTAACCGATCGCCGCGCGCCTCCCTAACCCTCAAGGCGGTGTCGAGCAATAGGCGGTCGAGGGCCGTGTTGCCAAGGGCCGCAAAATCGGATTGCGCGACGGTTTGCAACAACGCGTCTTGTGCCGCTTCGGCTTCCGGGGCGGCCTCGCCGTACTCCATGCGCGGCCATTCCCTATCGATAACAGCGGTGGCATAGGCCCGGATGGCGCGGTCGATCGCAATGTGCGGCGTACCCAAGGCGGCGGCCAGGGCGTGGAGGGAGATTAGATTGGCGCCTTCCCCGCGCACTGTTGCCGCCGCGCGCCGGTTGCGATCCCAGACGTCGCTCGCGAGAAAGCCGACGAGAATGCTGAATATGATGACGATCGCGCCGAAGAAGGGCGCCACGACGCCTCGAAAGCTTCGCACCCAGGGTCCCGCCGTAGGGCCGAACGAAAGGCGGATCAACATCAAGGCGGAGGCGCCGTAAAAGGCCGCCAAAATCAAAATCAACGCCGGAAGCGGGAGTGATAGCCAACCGTCGATCACGATCACGCCCCCCACCGCCAAAGCCGCTAGGACTATAGCAGGCGACGAGGATCGCAAGCCCGCCGACGGAGAAATTGTCGTGTTTGTCCGTCTGGCCAAGACACGGTGTTCGGAAATCGCGGCGTCGTCCTACTCGCAGACGCGAACGCCTTGAATGATGTACCCGTAACCGTCCCATACGCGCTCATGTTCAAGCCAGCAGCGCGGAGCTGGCACATAGACCGGCGCCGGCGCGTAATAAGGGGCGTAGTAGCGTGGCTGGGCCGCCGCGCTGCCGACGAGGGCGCCGACGGCGAGCCCCCCGAGCACGCCCGCGGCCACATCGCCGCCGCCTGCCGTTGCCGGAGTCGTGACGAGGCCTGAGAAAACAGTAAGCGCGGCGAGACTGGCGGCAAGGCTTTGCCTGCACGCTATTCGGACATTCGGCTTCATGGGACGCAACCTCCAATCGCTCGATCCTGACGGGAAAGCCTGACCAAAAGGTTAATCCCTCGCGGCCTTGTATGCTCGCCTACCGCCGGAGGAACAGCCGAGGTCATGTTCAACGGACCGGCGGAGCTTATTACTCCCTCCATAGGTGTGTTCGCATTTTTATTGACGGCGCGGCGCCTAAGGCGCGGCGGCGATCTCCTTCGCCGAGAGACCACGGACGGGAGCCCAAATCCAACAGCAGAACGGAAGCGAAAAAGGCGAGCAACTTTTGGAAGGACATGCTCCGAACTCCTTGCAATTGTGCGTCCGCGGTCCGTAAGCTGGACCACCCGGGAAATGCCGGTTAAAGTGGTGACAGGCCCTGGAAAGCGGTGCTTGCTGAAATGTCGGTTGAATCTTAAGCGCGAGAGGAAACGCAAATGCCCGAGAAAAAGACCGTAGGAAGAGAGCTCGTCGAAAAATCCGGCATCAATGTGGAGACGCTCTTGGACCTGCTTGTCCGTAATGCATCCGCGGAGCTTACCACGTTCTATTATTACACCATCCTGCGCGTAAACTTGATCGGCCTCGAAGGCGAAGGTTTGAAGCAAATCGCGGAAGACGCCCGTATTGAAGATCGCAATCATTTCGAAGCTCTGGTGCCGCGCATTTATGAGCTGGGCGGGAAACTCCCCGCGGATATGGTGGAATTTCACAATATTTCCGCGTGCCCGCCCGCGAAACTCCCGGCCAACCCAAGAGACATAAACGCCATGCTCGAGGTGTTGCTGAAGGCGGAACAATGCGCCGTCCGGGGCTATACAAGGGTCTGCGATATGACTGCTGGCAAGGATCATCGGACCTATGACCTCGCGCTGGCCATTCTGCATGAGGAGATCGAACACGAAGCCTGGTTTTCCGAGTTCCTCGGTCACGGGCCGAGCGGGCACTATAGCCGTGAAGGGCGGCCAAACTCGCCCTATGTGGGCAAGTTCCTTAACTCCGGGCAGGGTTAACCCGGTTTCGACCACTCGCGGTCGCTTTGGCGGTGCGCGTTATTGGAATTGAATTGGTCTCGTTAACGTAGCTCCTGGTTGATGCGGTAGGCCGCAAGCATGGGTCCCGCTCAGTTCGGTGGCGCTGGCATCGGATCAAGCCGTGCGGCTTTCGTGACGTGCGGGGATACAGTGGCGCTCGAACGCACATTTTCCATATTAAAGCCCGATGCGACGCGGCGAAATCTCACTGGGGCGGTCAACGCCCGGATCGAAAAGGCGGGCCTGCGCATCGTCGCGCAAAAGCGCGTCCGGATGACCCGCGAGCAGGCGGAGACCTTTTACGCGGTCCATAAGGGGCGTCCGTTTTTTGGCGAACTCGTCGCGACGATGACCGCCGGGCCGGTGGTCGTGCAAGTTCTCGAAGGCGAGGACGCGATCGCAAAATACCGCGACGTGCTTGGCGCGACAGACCCCGAAAAGGCCGCGCCCGGCACGATCCGCAAGGAATTCGCACTCTCGCTCGGCGAGAATTCCGCGCATGGGTCGGACAGCCCGGAGACCGCCGTGGTCGAGATCGCGCAATGGTTTTCCGGCAGTGAGATCGTCGGGTGAAGGGCGACCGGACTTGTTCGAACGCCAATTGATAAGATCGAGGCGTATGAGGGCAGAATCGTCCCAGCGCGGGCCTCCAGATTGCCTTATGTGCAACCGTGGATTTTCACGCCGTCTGCTGGGGCGCGTTCATCGGCCCTCAAGCCGCAATAGGCAGCGATAAACCACGGTATCCCTATCCGCCCGTTTAGTTCTTGGTTAGGCTCTTATTTAGTTAAGACAAACAGCGCCAGTAGATGTCGGACCAGTTAGATTTGATGTCCATTGTTTTTTGAGGTCGACTTGTTTTAGTAAGAACGGTTTCTTGGCCGCACAGTTCGATGTTTGAAAATATTTAAAACTACTACTGTCGTTTGTGCAAAATGTGGCGCCTCCCTGACCCCAAACTCTCCGTCCGTCGGGAGAGTGCGCATGCAAATAGACAAACTCCGTATCGGATGTTTCCCCTGACTGTAGGACCGTCTTGCAGTCGTGGCAGGCTCCGACGCGCCACCAGCCTCTGGAGGTAAAATAACCACTTGGGTTTTTATAGGCAATTGCCACATTCAGCTCCTCCGCTGTCTTATTGCAAATTATCCACTCGGCATGCGCGACTTGTCCAGCACCGGTTAGAATCACGAGCGCCGAAATGGCCCGAAAATAAAAAAGTGTCCTATTCATCTGAGTTCTCCTGACTATGAAATAGCTAGCATTAATACAGTCCCAACTGTCGCCCGATGATCAAGTGCATCCACCAAAGCGGCACCTGTCGGACGAGAGAGATTATGGCCAAGTCGTCCCGCGATTGCGCCCCATGTTCAGGGGGTGCCGCACAATATTGACAGAAAGGGCAGGCCGCCCATGCTCTGCAGCCACGGCAAGAGTGGTACCACCCGGTCGACGCGTCGGCTTGAAGTCCTAATCGACCGGCGGCACCCGCAAGGGGTTTTGCGGGGTCGTGGGACCGCCCAAGAGCACCCGATTGCCTTGCACCGAAAGGGTTTCCGCGGCGACCCATTCGAGCGCGGCGGGATAGATCACGTGCTCTTCCGCGAGCACGCGGGCGGCGAGCGAGGAAGGCGTGTCGGAATCGAGCACCGCGACCGCCGCCTGCGCGATGATCGGGCCTGCGTCCATCGCCGGCACCACGAAATGCACGGTGCAGCCGTGGATTTTTGCGCCGTCGGCCAAGGCGCGCGCATGTGTGTCGAGGCCGCGATAGGCGGGCAGTAGGGCCGGATGAATGTTCAAAAGCCGCCCCTGCCACTGCCCGGTGAACCAGGGCGTCAGCATCCGCATGAAACCGGCGAGGCAGATCAGCTCGATTCGATGCAATTCGAGCAGCACCTGCATTGAACGCTCGAACTCCTCGCGCCCGGCGTAAATCTTGTGATCGACTACGGCGCAGGCGATGTCGTTGTCCTTGGCGAAGGCCAATCCGGCCGCATCCGGCCGGTTCGACAAGACAAGCACGATTTCGGCAGGGTAAGCTGGATCGCGCGCGCGCTCAATAAGGGCCCGCAAATTGGAGCCGCGTCCGGAAATAAGGACCGCCGTGCGTTTGCGCCGGAACGTCACAACGCGAGCCGCCCGGAATAGCCGACCCGCTCGCCCCCCTCGATCGCCACGACGCGGCCGATCGCGGTCGCATCTTCCCCCGCCGAAGCAAACGCGCGCAACACCTCGGCGGCCCTGCCCGAATCGACAATGACAACCATTCCGATGCCGCAATTGAACGCGCGTAGCATCTCCGCTCCCGCGACGCCGCCGTTTGCCGCGAGCCAGGCGAAGACTGCCGGCACCGGGATCGCCGATAGATCGATGTCGACCCCGAGATTTTTTGGCAGCGCGCGTGGAACGTTATCCGGAATGCCGCCGCCGGTGATATGCGCCAAGGCCTTGACGCCATCCGTCCCGGCCAACGCGCGCAGAACCGGCTTCACATAGATTCGGGTTGGAGCGAGCAGGGCTTCGCCAAGGGTTTTTTCCGGCGCGAAAGGCGCGGGGTCCGTCCAGGCGAGCGAAGCCTGCGCAACGATTTTGCGCACCAGCGAAAATCCGTTGGAATGAAGACCCGAGGAGCGCAGGCCAAGGACGTGATCGCCCGCCTTGACGTCCGCTCGCGGCAAGAGTTTGCCACGTTCGGCCGCGCCGACAGCGAAGCCCGCTAGGTCGTAATCGGCGCCGGCGTAAAGGCCCGGCATCTCGGCGGTTTCACCGCCGATCAGCGCCGCGCCCGCCTCGATGCAGCCTTGCGCGATGCCGCTGACGACCTCCGCCCCGACCAAAGGATCGAGCTTTCCGGTCGCGTAATAATCGAGGAAAAAAAGCGGTTCTGCACCCTGCACGACGAGGTCGTTGACACACATCGCAACGAGATCGATCCCAATCGTGCCGTGAATGCCCGCGTCAATGGCAATCTTGACCTTGGTGCCGACCCCGTCATTGGCGGCGACGAGAATCGGATCGGTAAAACCCGCCGCCTTGAGATCGAAAATTCCGCCGAAGCCGCCGATTTCGGCGTCCGCGCCGGGCCGCCTTGTGGCGCGCACGAGCGGCTTGATCTTTTCGACCAAGGCATTGCCGGCGTCGATATCGACACCGGCACCGGCATAGGTGAGGCCCGCTTTGTTTTTCATCCCGATCCCGTCAAAGCCCGCGCGCGCGGGTTCGCTCCGGTTTCACGCCCCGAAAAGAGCGCAAGGCAGTTGAATCGACAAATTTTCGTCCAGAAGCGGCTTGCCGGAATTTGCTCTAATCCGGGGCCCCTGCCAACCAGCGAATGCAACAGCGCCGCCCTAGCATCACTTCTGAATATATCGCGCCGACGCACGACGGGCCAAACCCGCGCTATTGGGATCGGCTGGAAGCCATGTTAGAGCATGGACGGATACTCCCCATGGCCCCCTTGGCAATCCCGCTGAATTCGGCAAGGCATCTCCGCGGAGCTGGGCTTTAAGAACTCTGGTTCTTCGAGACTCGGGCGGACGGGACTGGCGGGACGGGAGGTTCAATCGCGGCAATCCCTCCAAGCCGCGGATGCAATTTTTCGAAAAAAGCGATGCTTTCTTATTACCGCAGTCTGCCCAACCTGATCACGCTCGGCCGCCTCGTCCTCGCGCCTGCGGTCGTCGCGATGATCGCGACACAGCGCTGGAAGGAGGCCTGCATCGTCTTCATCGTGGCGGGCCTGTCCGACGCGGTCGATGGCTGGCTCGCCAATACCTTCGATCTTCGCAGCGAAC
>Ga0185299_10001474_pt1 | contig 44983 bp, 47 predicted proteins | sample PaiPotPPA55metaG_FD_128002 | JGI IMG/M metagenome (GOLD analysis project Ga0185299, IMG submission 128002) | Iron sulfur acid spring bacterial and archeal communities from Banff, Canada, to study Microbial Dark Matter (Phase II) - Paint Pots PPA... ... | reverse complement strand
AAACTCCATCTTCTCGTCCATGGGACAGACCTCTCGCCACGGCATCGCATCCACCTCCTGCCGTGTCTGTTTAATCTGTTACCCATGTTGCCGGTCTATTCTGTTACCGATCCTGCCGGTCTGTACCAACCTCGACCCTCTCCCTTTACGAGGCGAGGGCATAAAAAGAGGAGGCGTTGGCGGCTTACTTATACCGCGGGAGCAACTCCTTGCCGAAAACCTCGACCTGCCTCCTGGCCTCGGCTTTCGGCAGCAGCCCCTGGTCGCCCTGCCAAACAAACCATTCCGGATGCGCGTTCTCGACCAGCGCGTCCATCCTGCGCCGCACGTCGTCGACGGTGCCCAGGTAGGCGAAGTCCGCCCGCTCCATGCGCCCAATAGTCGCTTCCTCGGCCGGCAGCATCTTCTTGCCGTACTTAACGTCGTCTTCAGCCTCACGCCAGGCTTCGAAGAAACCGAAGTGGTAGAAGAATTCGCGGAAGGCGGTTCCGATTACTCCTTCCTCGGCCAGTTTTTCCGCCTTCGCGTGATTGTCCGCCAGGTACACGGCGCGGAGCACGCCGACGCTCTCGCCCAGTTTTAGCTGACGGCCGGCCTTTTTCGCCTCTTCCTGGTATGCCTCGACCAGCTTGCGCAGGAGCGGCGGCTGCGAGATCAGGATGGTCGGCGTGATGCCCTCGCGCGCGCACCAGCGCACCGTTTCCTCGCTGATCGAAAAGGCCTGGAACAGTGGAGGATGCGGCTTCTGATAGGGCTTCGGCACCACGTTGATCTTCTGGATGCGTCCCTGTTCGTCGACCTCGCCCGGGAAGCCGTACTCGCGCGTCCATTTGTGCGGCGGCCACTGGATGCCCTCCTGCGGCGTGGGATATTCGTAGTACTTGCCCTTGAAGCGGAAAGGCTCGTCGCCCCAGGCGAGCTTGAGAAAGCGGAATACCTCCTCGAACGCCTCGCGATTGATGCGGTCGGTTTCGCTTTTGTCACTGGCGGTTGCGGTCACGTGAATCTTCTGCGCCATCTGATTGAGCCATCGAGGCTGGTAACCGCGAGCGAAGCCGACGAAGGTCCTGCCCTTGGTCAACTGGTCCAACCACGCGATTTCGAGCGCGAGGCGCAGCGGGTTCCATCCCGGCAAAACGTAGCCGATCGGGCCGACCTTGATGCGCTTGGTGTTGTGGATTACATGCTGTGTCAGCACCGGCAGGCTGCCCATCTCCAGGCCTTCGCTGTGCAAGTGATGCTCGGGGAAACAGACCGCGTCGAAGCCCACTTCCTCCGCCAATTGGGCGATCTCCACCACCTCTTCGATCATGCGCTGCCAGCGGTCGGTACGGTTCGCGATCGGGCGTAGCGCGCGCCGCTCTTCGAGAGTTGCGGGGATCGAGGGAAGAAAAAAGTACATGAACTTCATCGCCGGTCTACCTCCAACGGGAGCTGCCATATTTGGCCATAGTTGGTCGGATAATACGTCCAGTTGATTCCAAAATGCCACCGGAAAAAAGGCCTCGAATCGCCACCCCGAAGCGGCACGAGGAGGTACCGTTTGCGCAGGGTTTGTTCGATAGCTTACGGTTTGCGTACTCTGGGCGAGGCCCGGGCGTCCTGCCGCTCTATTCGATGAGTGTGCAGGGCGCTTCGGGAATACTGCCCCAGGAGCGCCGCCGTGGATTTCAAAATTCCCCCGGAAATTGCCGCGTACCTCGTCGAACTGGACCGGTTCATCGAGCGCGAAATCAAGCCGCTCGAAATCGAAAACGACAACATCCGCTTCTTCGACCATCGCCGCGAATGGGCGCGCACCGACTTCGAACGCGGCGGCCTGCCGCGCCATGAATGGGAGGATCTGCTGGCCGAGATGCGCCGGCGCGCCGACCGCGCCGGGCACTATCGCTTCGCACTACCCAGGGAGTACGGCGGCAAGGACGGCTCCAACCTCGCGATGGCGATCATACGCGAGCACCTCGCGGCCAAGGGGCTCGGCCTGCACAACGATCTTCAGAACGAGAGCTCGATCGTCGGCAACCTGCCGACGGTCCTGATGTTCCGCGATTTTGGCACCAGCGAACAGAAGGAAGCGTTCATCCCGCGAATCCTGGACGGCTCGATTAGCGTTGCGTTCGGCCTGACCGAACCGAATCACGGCTCCGACGCCACCTGGATGGAGACGCGCGCCGTGCGCGAAGGCGACGGCTGGCGTATCAACGGCGCAAAAATCTGGAACACGGGACTGCACGTCGCGACGCACGATTTCGTGTTCGCGCGGACCAGCGGACGTGACGGCGGCGCCAAGGGCATCACCTGCTTCATCGTTCCCGTGAAGAGCGAGGGTTTCAAAATCGAGGAATATCTCTGGACCTTCAACATGCCGACCGACCATCCGCGAATCTCGCTTACCGACGTGTACGTTCCGGGCGACGCGACGCTTGGCGATCCGGAAAACGGGCTGGAAGTCGCGCAGCACTTCGTACACGAGAATCGCATCCGCCAGGCGGCCTCCTCGGTCGGCGCCGCGCAGTATTGCATCAACGAAAGCGTCAAGTATGCGAAGGAGCGCAAGCCCTTCGGCAAGCCACTCGCCACCAACCAGGCCATTCAGTGGCCGCTGGTCGAGCATCAGACCGAGGCTGCGATGCTCCGCGCGCTGATTCATAAGACGGCGTGGGAGATGGACCAGATGTCCAAGCCCGAGGTGGCGGAGAAACTGTCGGACAAGGTGGCGATGTGCAACTATCGCGCGAACCGGCTGGTTTGCGAGGCTGCCGATCGCGCGATGCAGGTCCACGGCGGGCTGGGCTATTCGCGCCACAAACCGTTCGAGCACATCTACCGGCATCATCGACGCTATCGAATTACCGAAGGCGCGGAGGAGATACAGATGCGGCGCGTCGCGCAGGTGATGTTCGGTTTCGGCAGCCGGGACAGGGCGAGCGACAGAGCGAGAGACAGTGCGAGCGAATAGACAGGCGCCACGCCTGCGGACGTAATGCATGAGCGATGACGCGTTTTTGACCCGGCTCGAGACGGCGCTCGCACGCCATACGGGCAAGCCCGCAAAAGTGCATGACTTGCAGCGTCTGACCGGCGGCGCGAATCGGACGACGATGTCGTTTAGTGCGAGCGACGCCGACGCAGTTGGACCGCGTCGGCAATTCATCATTCAGCTCGGCAGCGAGACTTTCGATCCCGTCGCGGGAATCGCACCGCAAACAACGCCCGCAGAGCAGGCGCGCCTGATGATCGCGGCCGCGCGCGCGGGCGCTCCGGCGCCGCGCGTGGTCGCGATTCTGGAGTCCGCAGACGGCCTAGGTGAAGGCTACATCACGGAACGCGTCGCCGGAGAGACGCTCGGCACGCGGATCGTGCGCGACGAGCGTTACGCGGCGGCGCGGAGCGTGATGGCGCGGCAATGCGGCGAGATTCTCGCCGCGATTCATCGGATCGACTTTGCAGAGGCGCCATTCCTTATGCGCCAGGACGCCGCCGAACACGTCGCCGCGCATCGCAGGATCGTCGACAACTACAACTTCAGGCTGCCCGCGCTCGACCTCGCATTGCGATGGGCGGCCGAGAACGTGCCGCGCAATCAGCGCCATACCGTCCTGCACGGCGATTTTCGCACGGGCAACATGATCGTGGGCGAGGAAGGCATCCGCTGCGTTCTCGATTGGGAACTCGCGCAGACTGGCGACCCGATGCAGGACCTCGGATGGCTGTGCATCAGGACGTGGCGTTTCGGCGGTGCCAGGCCAGTCGGCGGGTTTGGATCGCGTGAAGATCTTTTTGCCTCTTACGAGAGGGCGAGCGGTCATGCGGTCGATCCGGGGCACGTCAGGTTCTGGGAGGCATTCGGCAACGTCAAGTGGGCGGTCGATTGCCTGCTTTTGGGGACGCGCGGCGTCGGCGAGGTAGGTATCGAGCGCTCCGCGATCGGAAGGCGTATCGAAGAGCCGCTATGGGACTTCTTCAACTTGATTGAAGGGCGCGAATAGTCAGTGACTACAGCTAAAGAGGAAATGCAATGCCACAGAGTATGCCGAGCGCGCCTATTCTTCTCGCCGCGGCGGTGAAGTATCTCGAAGAAGAGTTGCTTCCCACTTTGACCGGATATCATCGCTTTCAAACCCGAGTCACGGCGAACGTGCTGAATATTGTTCGGCGGGAACTCGAATTGCGCGAGCCGCAATCGGCGGCGGAGCGTGAGCGTCTTCGCGCGCTGGTGGGACACGACGGCGACACTGAAACCTTAAGCGGGGAACTCTCGGAATTGATTCGCCGCGGCGCGATTGATTTGAATGACGCGAAGTTGCGAGCGCATTTGCGCCAGTCGCTGGCCGACGCGCTTGCGATTAACAATCCGAAATGGCCTGGCCGATAGGTGCCGCCTAGAACTTCCCGTGGCGGCCTTCGCCGGTGGCGAAGCGCGCGGCGCCCGCGCGCGTCTCGCCGGACTGGACTGTCGCGATTCCGTGGCCGAACTCGTTGTGCAACGCCCTATCAAGCGGCAGCGTCCACCCTTCGTATGCGGACAAGCGATCGCTTCTCAGGCAGCGCTGCGGAAAGGCCGCGAGTTGGGCGGCTAGTTCCTTTGCGGCGGCGAACGTCGTGCCGGGTTCGACGATCCGGTTCGCGAGTCCCATACGAAATGCCTCATCGCCGCTGACGCCGCGTCCGGTAAGAATCATATCCATCGCGTGGCTCATCCCGATGAGCCGCGGAAGCCGGATAGTGCCGCCGTCGATCAGTGGCACGCCCCAGCGCCGGCAGAACACGCCGAATACGGCATCGCGCGCCGCCACTCGCAGGTCGCACCACAGCGCCAGTTCCAGGCCGCCCGCAACCGCGTATCCTTCCACTGCCGCGATGACGGGTTTGCCGAGCAGCATTCGCGTGCAGCCGAGCGGACCGTCGCCTTCCGCGGCGAGCCGGTTTCCGGCGCTCGTGGAGACCGCTTTCAGGTCGGCGCCCGCGCAGAAACAATTTCCGGCGCCGGTCAGGATTGCGACGGCGAGCCCGTCCTCGCGCTCGAAGCGACGAAAGGCTTCGGCCAGCGCCTCCGCCGTCGGGCGATCGATCGCGTTGCGGACGTCAGGGCGATTGACGGTGACGATCGCCAACGGCCCTTCGGTCTCAAAATTCACCACGCTCATCGTAGTAAACCCTCACTCACGTTGATCGATTTCCTATCCGGCCCTCGCCTCGCACAGCCGCCAATCGAGCCGGGCCTAACACAGGTTGAAGCGTACGCCGCAGATCGTCACCTGGTCGTCGCTGACTTTGCGTCCGCGCGCGGCCGCGGCCGTCAACACGCGAGCGCGATCGGGTACGACAATGTCGACGCCGCCGAGACCCTCGCCGCGGCCGTCAGTCGCCTCGACAAAGCGCACGCTTGCGTTTTCAAGCGGCATCTCAAGACGCCCCCGGGAGTCCTTGCGCAGCGGAAGTTCCGCGATGCCGCTCCAGCGCTCGGCCAGCCCGCGCGGATCGGCCGATTGCATCTCGACCGCGCTAAAATTCTTGACGACGTCGGTATGCATCCGGCTGACCCATTCGCTGCCGCCGGCGGGTGTCCAGTGGCCTTCGGGCTCACCCATCGCGTCCCAGTCGATCTCGAAAAACGCGCCACCGGTGTCGGCCGGATGCAGTTGCATGCCGTGAAAAGACTTGCCCTCGTGCTCCCACGCGATCCGCACGTTGAGCGCGGCGGCGCGGGCTTTGCGCGCGAGTTGCGTCTCATGCGTGTCGCACTGGCAGATGACCATGTATCCGCCGTCGCCATCGCGGCGTTTGAGGTAGCGTCCGGCGGCAGTGTCCTCTTTGATCGGTGCGACGACCTCGAGAAAGTTGCCGCCGATCGGTATCAGCGAATTCTCCAGGCCGAACACCGCTACCGCTGGGTCGACGAAGCAGACATCGACGGCGAAGATAGCCTTGAAGTCATCGATCACGGGCGCGAGTTCTTTCGCCACCAGGCAGATCTGACGAAGTCGTATCGACATGTGAGCCTCCCTCACGGCGGCGCGGCAAATCCGGCTGCCGCATGAGTAATTGCGAAGAAGATACAACCGTCGTGCGCATCAAGCCAGCGCTACATTTCCGGCGTCAGGCGATTTAGGCTACAGTCTGGAGATATACAGACGGGACCTATCCCTCACGAGGTGACGAAATGGAAGTTGGAGTGTTCTACCTGCCGAGCATCGGCAACAAGGCTGAGATAAGCGCGGGAATGGCGGGCCGACGCACCGATCTTTATCAGCGGATGCTGGGCAACCTGAGCGAACAGGCCCGTTACCTCGACGAGCATGGCTATTACGGTGTCGCGTTTACCGAGCATCATTTCCATATCGAGGGCGAAGAGGTCTCCACCAACCCGGTTCTGCTCGACATGTTCCTCGGGATGCAGACCAGGCGGCTGCGGGTCGGGCAACTGGGACTGGTGCTGCCCTGCCACAATCCGCTTCGCATTGCCGAGGATGTCGCGATTCTCGACCAGGTGACCAAGGGCAGGGCGTTTGCGGGATTCGCGCGAGGCTACCAGCCGCGCTGGGTCAACACGCTGGGCCAGCACTACCAGGGACTCGCGGACAATCAGACCGATCCCGAGGGCTACGAGAAGCTCAAGAAGGAACTCTACGAAGAGCACTTCGATATCATCATGAAGGCGTGGACCAATCCGACCTTCAGCCATCACGGCAAGCATTGGCAGATACCGCCGCCCGGCATTTTTTGGCCTGCGCACAATGTCACTCGCAAGTACGGCCGCGGCGTCGACGACAAGGGCATCTTGCTCGAGATCGGGACGGTGCCGGAGACCTACCAGAAACCGCATCCGCCGCTGTTCCAGCCGTTCAGTTTTTCGGAGTCGTCCGTACGATGGGCGGCGCAGCACAACGTCGTGCCGATCACGATCGTGTGCGACAAGGAAATATGCACCGGGCAGTTCAAGGCCTGCCAGGACGGCGCCGCGCAAATGGGCAAGAAGTTCAGCTTCGGCCAGGGAATCGGCATCACCCGCGAAATGGTAGTCGCCGATACCGACGAGGAGGCGATCGCAATCGCGCGCGAGGCCGGCTGCTTCATCTGGACCAAGTTTTTCGAACCGTTTGGCTTCAACGCAGCGATCGCGCGGCCCGGCGAGAACCATAAGGACGTGCCCAACACGTTCGAGTCGATGGTCGACCGCGGTCTGACTATCTGCGGCAGCCCGGACACGGTGTCGCGCAAGCTGGAGCGGTTGTTCAAGGATCTCCCGGCCGAATATTTCTGGGCCTATATCTACAATGAGCTGGTGCCACAAAAGGCGGCGATGCGCACCCTGGAGCTTTTGACCACCAAAGTGCTGCCGCGGTTTACCGAAAAGATACGCTAATCGATGCCGCCGGCGTTCTCAGGGTGAGATACTTTCATCCCGAGAGCGCCGCGCGGCGCGCGTGTCACGATGATAGCGACACGGCCGGCTTGAATCCGGATCAGCCGCGTGGCTCGCCGAATCTCGTCCAGACCAACCGCTGGATGACGCTGAAGATCATCGCGGTTGTCACACCGAACATCAGCATTCCATCGGCCGATTCGAGCGGTCCCAGCAGCCGCCATCGCGCCGACATGACTACGTCGCCATAGCCCAACGTCGTGTAGTTTTCCGCCGAGCTATAAAAAGCCGCCGCGAAGTCCCGGAATTCGCCGCATCGCACAAAGACTAGCGCCCATGCCGCCATCTCAATCAGATGTGCGGCGAGCGCTACCGACGTGGCTGCCGCCACGATGGTCAGGTCCTTCCAGAAGTGGACGCCGGCATAGCCTAGCCTCCGCTCGCGGCGGACGAAATGGACAATCGTTGTCAGGGCCAGCCCGTGGATGAAGATGGTGACGAGGGTCATCGCTGTGCCGACGGCCAAAGGCAAGAGAACATCTACGCCATCGCGAGAAAGAGCCACGTCATCCTCGTGGTCAGATGCGAGTTATGAAGGCTCGTGCAAAGTCAGGCTCATCGCGAAGCCCAGCGCAGGCACCATCGCGAGCAGAGTCATCGCCATCCGCAGCCCGTAGTGATCGGCTATCGCACCGAACGCCGGCATCAACAGACCCCCAACGGTCATCGAGAGCCCTAGCGTTACGCCCGCGGCCAACCCGATTCGATCCGGCAGGTACTCCTGCGCCATCACGACCATCACGCTGGTGGGGGCCGCCAGCGCGAGCCCGGCCGGAATAAGGAGCAAGCCCGCCGCCGTCAGGCCGTGCGCGCTCAGGAACACGAACAGCAATGGCGCGAGCGCGGCCAGCGAGACCACCACCACAATCTTGCGACCGTAGCGGTCGGCCATCCGCCCGCCGATGAGCGTGCCGGTGACCACCGCGCTCAACATCGTGGCCAGCGCGTAGCCGCCCCCGGCCTTAGAGCCCTGCAGTACGTGGGACCAGTAGAGTGGGATGAAAGTGTTGAGTCCGAAAAACACGATCGAACGAAGCATCACGACGATCGTGAGGCGCGAGAAGGCGCTCCATTGCTCGCGGCCGGTGACGAGAGAGGAGCGGATGGCCTGGTGATGCGGCGGTGTTCGTTGGGCCGCGATGCGCGGCAGTTGCAAGGTCACCGCGAGCGACATGATCACAACCGGCAGCGCGAGGAGCACAGCGCCGCGAGTACCGAACGCTATCAGCGTCGGCGTGATCATAAGCGGGCCGGCCGCGAACCCCGCCATCCCGCCCACCGTGAAAAGACTCATCGAGGTGGCCGCCCGCGCGCCGCCGAGGTATCTGACCCGGCGCGCGGCTTCGGGATGAAAGGCGGAGATGCCCATGCCGCTCGCGGCGATTGCGGCGAAAATCAGGCCATAGGTGTGCGTCAGGCCCGTGAGTGCGACTCCGAGGCCCGCGAAACTCAGCCCGATCGGAATGAGCCAGGGCGACGGCCGCCGATCCGCAAGCAGACCGAATAACGGCTGCGCCACCGACGAAAAAAGAGTCTGCGCGAGAACCAGCCCGGCCGCAGCGGCATAGCTCAGATGATATGCCGTAATGAAAAACGGCAGCATCGCCGGCACGACGCCCTGGTTGAGGTCGTCGGAGAAGTGGCAGGCGGAAAGCAGAGCTATCGATTTGTAATCGGCCGCCTCGGCCTGCTGCGCGTCGGCCGGTATTTTGGGCGCGGTACTCACGAACCTCTCTATCTGGCAGAAGATCGTGACCGCGGGCAACCGCCACAAAAGCCGCGACGCGCCTTAACTGTGCGCACTCGCGGCCAACTCGTATTGCGCATCGCCCTTTGATTTGGAAATCTCAGCGAGACGATCGAATCTGCACGCGACAGAACTCGAGGCCCGCGAGAGGGGCGAATGGAAGCGAATAAATCTGCCGACCTCACACCGCTGGCCGAACGATGGCTGCGCGATTTCAACGAGGCGCCCTGGCGCAGATATATAAGCGCGCTCAGGGGGCGCGAACTGCTGGCCAATGTCGACGGAATAATGGTCGACGCCGGCACGCTGTTCAAGACGCATTTTCGCTGCGACACCAGAACGTGCGCCGGAGTCGATCGGGGCCCCGGTATCGAATCCTGCTGCACCGACTATGACGTCGAGATCACGCCCGAGGAGCACGCGCGAATCGTCGAGCACGGCGACGCGGTGATCGAACTGCTGAGCCGGTACGACGGCGAACGCGTCACGCCCGGCCGCACGATCGCTGAACTCTTCCTGGAGTCGCATACGATCTCGCTCGCCAAGGAAAAGGGGCGCTGCGCTTTTTCTTACCGCGACGGCGGCGGTCAGTTGCGCTGCGGACTTCATTCATTGGCGCTGGAAAAGGGCCTCCCCGTTCCTTCGATCAAACCGCTCGCCTGCGTACTTTTTCCGATCGTCATCTACCGCTTCGAAAATGGCGAAACCTTGCTGACCGCGACCTCGCGCGAGACCTCGTCCTTGTTCGGACGGGAGAAGGATTCCGAGCTTCCGTGTCTGCGAGCCGAGCAGGGCGACCCGATGTTCATCGAATGCCGGATGGCGATCGAGGCCGGCTTCGGCGAAGATTTCTACCAGCGTCTCGCGCAAGTGGCGAGCGAGTTCGAGCAAGCGAAGCGCCGTCCAACCTAGTCGGACCAGGCGTGCCTTATCCACGAACTCGCCTGAGTCACAGAGCCTTTCACTACCAGTGCGCCCGACTGTTCGGACGCCATTTGTAGCCGTAAATCCGCAAGAATTACCCGGCAATTATAGCGTGCGAACGCGCGCGATTCCGGCCTGTAACCGAACGGCAGACCCTTCGTATCAGGTAAACGGAGGGACTGTGTATGGATGCAGCAAAAGTCGCGGCAATTGCGTCCGGGAACCAGGGCTTGACTCAATCCAGGGGGCGAAAGATCTGGCGATATTGCGCCGGGACCGTTGCGCTGGTCGCGACGCTTTCGCTGGCCGGATGTTACGGCCCGCCGCTCAGCACACGCGCGGAAGGCACGCTGATCGGCGGAGCAGCTGGTGTCGGCGGCGGCGCGCTGGTGGGATCGGCGGTCGGTTCACCTCTCGCTGGCGCCGCGATTGGCGGCCTCGGCGGTGCCGGCCTTGGCTACCTGATCGGCAATGAGATGCAGCATCAGGAGTACGGATACGGCGGGTATGGTGGATACGGCAACTACGGCCGTTACGGCTACGGCAGGTACGGCGGTTACTAACAGGTACGGCGGGTACTAAGTTCGTCGCGCCGGCGTCAGAAGCGCCGGCCTCTAAAACGCGCTCGCGAAAATTGTCAGGCTGCATCGTTGCCCTCAGGCGCGATGCAGCCTGTTTCGTCTCATCTGCTATCCTGCAGGCGCTCAAAGAGCGACGAACGCAGGTTGGCAGGGCCATGCTCGCCTGAAGTTCCACCAAAACCATGTCGCCTAAAATATGTCACCCAAGGTACAGCTTTATACGCTGATTTATGTATGAATGAATTCGGTAGCCGCGCCGGAGTCACAGGGAACGCGCGGCAACAGGGGGAATTGAAAGAGATGAGTGTGAGATGGACTGAGTCTGTCCGACTTTATGTTCTTGGTGCGCTTGTGCTGGCCGGATGTTCGAATGCGGCCGTGACGCAGCAGGCCCAGCGCGGGCCCGCCGACTATGATCGTCCCACGCAAATCGTCGTCTATCCCTTTGCCGCCGATCCGTCCGAGGTTACGCTCAACCAGAGCATCATCCAGAAGGCCTACCGCGGCGCGACGGGTGACAACGAGAATGCGGCTCAGCTTCAGATCGCGCATGACACCGCGCAGGCGATTTGTCAGCAAGTTGTCTCCGACCTGACGGCGAATGGCTACAATGCCGCATGTGCTCAACGCGGAACTTTCGTAGCTGGCGGCAACATCCTTATCGTTGATGGTGCGCTGACTAACATCAGCGAAGGCAATCGGTTGCGCCGGCTGGTAGTCGGTTTCGGCGCGGGATCTTCGACCCTGGACAGTAACGTGGCGATGTACCAGCGCGTCGGCGGCAATTTGAATCAGGTGCTCACGTTCAGCACGCACGCCGATAGCGGCAAGATGCCGGGAGCGGCGGTGATGGCTCCGGTCGGCGTGGCTGCGGGCGGGGGTGCGGCGGCAATCGTAGCCACGAATGCGGCCGTCGGCGGGGCCAAGACCTATAGTTCATCCACCAGCAGCCTGGCCAAGAAAACCTCGGATCAGATCGTCAAGACCGTGACCGACTATACTGCGCGGGCCGGATGGCGGATGCAGTAGCGCTACGGATCCCAAAACATAAAATCGCCAGATTTCTTCCGCATCAGCTCTCACTTCTCGCCGGTCGAGCTCCGCGTCACCACCAGAATCCTGAACGTCCCCGCCACCGGTATCGGCCGCGGATGCGTACTGCCGGCGCCCGCTGGTGGAAACGTCAGATCCGCCGTCGGCAGATAAACGGTCCCGCTATGCCCATCGATGGCCATCGTGCGCGCGCCCATCTCAGTCTTCGCCGTCTCCGCCAGCTCGAACTTGTCCGCGGACACTTCCCGCACGATCGTCAGCGTCCCGTCCGCGCAGCTCGCGAAAACCATCCCGTCGTCAAACGCTGTCGCGTCGACGCCCGCGCCGATCGGAAAAACCGCCACGATTTTTCCGTCGTCCGCGTTCATCACCACCAGCTTCTTGTTGCGACACCCGACGAATAGCCGCCGCGACGCGCGATCCATCGACATCCCGGTCGGGCGCTGGCCCGGCCCGGTCGGCCATCGCGCGATCACCTTCATCTGCTTCGTATCGACGACCGCAACCTCGTCCTTGTCCGCGATGTTCACGAACACCTTGCCGAGCCCGTCCGCCACCGCGAACTCGGGCGACCCGCCCAAGTCAATCGTCGCCGACGCCACGCCGCCTTTGGGGTCCACGTCCGGCGCGATCGCCACCATTCGATGCGCGTCGCCGCAAAACACCAGCACCCGATTGCTTGCTGGATCGTAGATGATCGAATCCGCGTCATTCGCCGCAGCGATTTTGCCCAGCGCCGCTCCACTGTTCAGGTCAAAGACGATCACCGCGCCCAGCTTGCCATCGCTGATAAATCCGCGCCCGGCCGCGGGAACCAGCGCCACGCCATGAGATCGCACCTGCCCGGCAATATCGTGCACCGCCTTGCCCGTCGCGACGTCCAGGACCATCGTATGCGTGGTGCGCGTCACGTATAGAAATTTGCCGGCCGCATCCAGCGTCACGTAATCCCAGCCGCCTTCGCCGCTAAGTTTCATCGTCGAAGTCAGCTTGTATTCCGGCGCCGCCGCCGCCCGCGCCACGCCATTCCACGCCACACAGCAGGCCGCCAACGCGGCGCCAACCAAGGTGAGCACGAAGAGCCGAAGCGAAGAACTTTGCATGTCGGCGAAAAACTCAGTCCGCCAGCAGTTCATGGAGGATACCGTCTATCGCCGGGATGTCGCGCGGATTCATCGGTGCCATATGTCCCCAGATCGAGGATATGACGCGGCACTTGGCGCCCGGGATGTGTTGCGCCTCGTACTCGCTGTCCGCCGGCGGAAAATAGCGATCGTTATCCACCGGCGCGACGATGGTGCGTGCCTTGATCGCGCCAAGCGCGGCCTCGAAATTGCCGCTGTAAGCCGGATTGTTGCTGATATCGCAGGCAAGCCAGGTCCACAGCTGCGCGAGCAGGTTGTTCGCGTCGCAGCGCACGAAGAACGGCTCCCAGAAATACGCGACGTGCTCGAGGTAGTCGCGTGCGCCGAAAGCGCGATAGACCTCGGTCCGGTAGAAAGGCTCCGACGTTCCCCAGCCCGCGTAGATCGCGGCGAAGGTCTTCAGCCCATCGACGGGAGGCCGCTCATAGAAACCACCCGCGAAAACCGGATCCAATTCGAGTGCGCGCTGCAACGCGAGCAGGAAGACTTTGTTAAATGACGCCGTTCTGGCCGAGCCTGCGATTGGGCACGCGGCGCGCACCATATCCGGGAATTGCGCGGCCCACTCGAAGGTCTGGCACGCGCCCATCGACCAACCGGTCACGAGACGGATACGCGCGAGGCCCAGCTTCTGAGTAAGCAAGATCTGCTGGAGACGGACATTGTCGTGGATTGTGACCTTGGGAAAACGGCCACGCTCGTTCGGCGGCGGAGAGTTGCTGGGCGACGAGGACAGTCCATTGCCCAGCAGGTTGGTCATCACGATGAAGTACTTGCGCCGGTCAAGCGCGCGGCCTTCGCCGACCATGAAGGTCTCGATATCGTTGTGCGTTCCCGTGTACCAGGTCGGCACCAGCACCGCGTTATCACGAGCCGGACTCAGCGTCCCGAGGGTCTTGTAAGCCAGCCGGGCCATCGGGAGCAGCCCTCCCCGTTGCAACTGGACGTTAGGCACCTCGAGGACTTCGTAATCGCTCATCGCTATCTCCCACTTTTTTTTGCCGCGGTCATGTTTTTTGCGGCAGTCATGCGTCGTCGGCTTTTTTGGATTTCGGCGATAACCGCTTATATCAGATTTCAGCCTGAACCTGGGTCTGCGGCCTGCATCATCATTACGATCATCGGCGTTGACGAACTGGTAATCATCGTTGGTAAAGTAGCTGACGACGGAGAGCGGATTGCGGACGCGGCATGGCAACGCCGCGACCATCAATCATCAGGGAGGTTCAAGATGAGCAGGCTATTGACCGTCGCAGCGGGACAACTTGGTCCAATCGCGCGCAACGACAGCCGCAAAGCCGTTGTCCGCCGGCTGATCGATCTGATGCGCCAGGCGCACGAGATGAAATGCGAGTTGATAGTCTATCCAGAGCTCGCGCTGACCTCGTTTTTCCCGCGCTGGTGGATGGAAGATCGCGAAGAGATCGACAGCTTCTTCGAACATGAGATGCCGGGACCCGACACCCGCGCGCTGTTCGACGAAGCGCAGCGCCTGAAGATGGGATTTTACCTCGGCTACGCGGAACTGGTGGTCGAGGACCACCAGACGCATCACTACAACACCTCGATCATCGTCGATCGGGAAGCCCGCATCGTTGGCAAGTATCGCAAGATCCATCTGCCCGGCCACGCCGACCATCGGCCGAACTATCCATTCCAGCATCTCGAGAAGCGCTACTTCGACGTTGGCAACCTGGGGTTTGGTGCGTGGCGCGCATTCGACGGAATCGTCGGGATGTGCATCTGCAACGATCGCCGATGGCCTGAGACCTATCGGGTGATGGGCTTGCAGGGGGTCGAGATGGTGATGCTGGGTTACAACACGCCGACCCACGTGCCATGGATGCCGGTGTACGATCATCTCACGGGCTTTCATAATCACTTGGTATTGCAATCGGGCGCTTACCAGAACAGCACGTTCGTGGTGGGCGTGGCGAAGGCGGGGGTGGAAGAGGGATGCGAATTGGCGGGCGGCAGTTGCATTGTCGCGCCCTCTGGAGAGATTGTCGCTCAGACCGTAACCAAGGGCGACGAACTGGCGGTCGCGCGCTGCGACCTCGATCTCTCGCGGGCCAACAAGGAAGGACTATTCAATTTCGCTTTGAATCGCGTGCCGGAAGCCTACAAGCTAATCACCGAACGCCGTGGAGCGATACCGCCGGCCTGACTGCCGGCGCTGCCATTTACGCCGGCCCGATCACTTAGTATCCGCAGGCGACGGAGGCATCGTATCGAATTCAGGGAGGCTTCCCTTGAGCTCATCCCACGCCAGACGATTGCGCGCAAATAGGATGGCCTCCGGCTGAAATACCGACGGGTCGTCCAGGGTACCGACATAAACGGTGACGGTCTCGGGAGCCATGTCGGGCGTGCCAAAGAGGAGGCTGCCACAAGTCGGGCAAAAGTTCCGAGTCGTCCTCAGTCCGCTCGTTCCCTGTACCGTGTAGCTCTTGGGCTTGCCGGTGACTTTGAAAAACGCCTTCGGCATACCCATAACCGGCACATGCCCGGTTCCGGATGAGCGCTGACAATCGCGGCAGTGGCAGTGAACCGCAAACAGAGGCTTTCCCTGAGCTTCGTACCGCACATCTCCGCACAAACACCTGCCCGTCATCGTCTCCATATCAACATCGACCCTCTAGCTAGATCTGATGCGCGTGGCGGAAAACACCACTAGGCGAACTGCCAATCGACATCGACCTGGTAGCCATTGGCAAGGCGATTCGTTTCGTTCGCCATCCCAACCACGGCCATCACTTCGCCGAGCATGGCATCGGTCATGCCGGCCTTGCGCGCGCCCGCGGTATGGGAGCGGATGCAGTATTCGCATCCGTTGGTCGCGCTGACCGCGATGTAGATCATCTCCTTGACCAGCGGATCGAGAGCCCCCGGCGCCATCACTTCCTTCACGCTCTCCCAGGTTCGCCTGAGTGTCGGCGGATGATTGGCCAGCGCCTTCCAGAAATTATTAATCCAATCAGTTTTGCGGGTAGCCATGATGTCGTCGTAAACGGCCCGGACCTCCGGGCTCGCTTCGCGATATTCGACCAGCTTTACGGTCGCCATCCTGCCTCCGCTTTTGCCGGGTGGTCGGAGAGATAGTCACTCATCTTCACCTTACTCATCTTCGGAAAGCGCGCGAAACCGCCGCTCGTACTCTTCGCAGGTAACTCTTACGGCTGAGAGATCGTGGCGCAGGAAGGCGCGTCCAACGGCCTGCTCGAATTCATCGAGGAGCGCCTCCGCGCGTGCGGGCGAGAGCTCTTCCCCCAGCGCGTCGATTTCGGCGAGCGCGGCGCGCAACAACCGGTTAGCCTCTGCTTCTTGCCACGGTTCGTTCAACTTAAAACCTCGATGGATCGAGACGTCCTACCGAATAGAGCAAGCATCCTTTCATAGCCGGCGCGCGACGATCTCAGACAGTCTCAAATGATAGCTTCAAGGCTCGCTCAAGGCGAGATCAATCGGTACGCTCACGGGATGGCCCAGGCCGTTCGCAAGGCGTTCGCAGCCGGCGCCGACACGTATGACCGTGCGCGGCGCAAGCTGGTTCCATGCTTCGATGACTTCTATCGCATGGCGCTCGAGTTGTTGCCGTTTGCGCTCGATGCCCGCTTCGAGGTGCTTGATCTGGGCGCCGGCACCGGCCTGCTGTCCGCGATGATCGCGGAGATGTTTACCAAGGCGCAGCTCACCTTGTTCGATCTCACCCCGGAGATGCTGGCGATCGCGCGCCAGCGCCTGAAGCCGGCGGGCAGACGCGTGCGCTTCGTGACCGCAGATTTCGCCGCCGCGGCCGCATCCGCGAAGTCTTACGACGCCGTGGTCTCGGCGCTGGCGATCCATCATCTGCCCGACAGCGGCAAACGTCACTTGTTCTCCGACATCTTCAAGTATCTGACTCCCGGCGGCGTCTTTATCAATGCCGATCAGGTTGCGGGCGAGACCGCGGCTATCGATCGGCGCTCGCACGACCTGTGGATCAAGCGCGCACGCGAGCTGAAAGCAGGCGAGCGCGACCTCAATGCGGCGCTCGATCGGATGAAACAGGACCTGCCGGCGACGGTGGGTCAGCAGCTCGCCTGGATGCGCGAGGCCGGATTCGTCGAGGTCGCCTGTACCTATCGTAACCTGATCTTCGCGGTGCTCTCAGGCGCCAAACCCGGGCCGCGAGGCGAGCCGGACTGAGCAACAATTGCCGCGGTTGCGGCAACTGTTTCCGAGCCCGGAACGATTTACCGAAAAGTTGGCACTGGGAATTGCCAAAGCCGTTGAGACGCCACGCTAGTCTCTCGGGTCTAACAAAGCTTCTTTTGGCATCAGGTTTGCTTCCTAGTACTAACGACGTGGGCGGAGCCGCGTCCTGCTGTGTTGCTGATAACCACTTACAGTCTGAAATCCTCTACTGCGCAAATCGATTCGAGGGCTTGGTGAGTCAATTCAATGGTAATTATCGATCGTAACCTGGGAGGAATCGTACCGTACAGGGCGGTGTTCTTTCCCACGGACGAGACGCTTACCGAACTGACTGAGCGGACGAAGCCGACTCAGATGGCGAGACTGTTTTGGACGGCGACCGAGCTGCGGGATGCGAACCGCGTGGTGCGGCACGAGAAAACCGCCACTGTATGTATAGATCTGAGCGGCACGCTTGGGACGCTCTCGAAGGGGGTTGCCAAGAACACTCGCTATGAGATTCGGCAGGCGGAGAAACTTGGCGATCGGATCCGCATCGAGCGCAATGGTCCCGAGCTGACCGATAAATTTCTCGCGCTCTTCAACGATTTCGTCCGCTCGAAGCCGGAGGTGGCGGCCATCAATCACAGCATGCTCCGCCGCTATGAAGCTCACGCCGATATCTTCATGGCATATCTGGACGGAAATCCGGTATGCGGCCACGTGTTGCTTCGTGACGTCGAGATCGGCCGGGCGCGGCTATTATACTCCGCCAGCCGCCGCTTCGGCGATCGCGAAACCGCGCGCTTGAGCGGCACGCTGAATCGCTTTCTCCACTGGCACGAGATATGTGCCTACCGGGAAGAAAGATTTAGCGCTTATGATCTTGGCGGGATCAAGGAAGACAAGGCCGACGGGATAACCCAATTCAAAATGTCATTCGGAGGAGATGTCCTTAAAGAACATACCTACCTCTGCACGGGCATCCCGTGGGTCGGACGAACGGCGCAGGCGCTGTTAGAGAACGTTGTCAAGCGCTACCGCCGACGGAGTCCACGCGTCGGTTCCAGCAACAGAGATCTCGAAAGTGTCGAGTCCCGGGCCGCGCAATCCTGATCAAGCTGGTTGAGCGCCAGGGCATCTGCCGCCCATGTACCCCTCGCTAGTCGCGGCTGGAATCTGTTTCTTCCGTCTCGACTTTCAACAATAGACTGCGGGACCCGCGCTCGGCGCAACGCTATCGATGAGAAAGCAAATCGCCGTCACGCTTGTTAGTTTCGCGCCTGATTGATTTGCGCTTGCGCGGTTCGCTCTTGGGCGGCTCCAGTTCGCGAGCGCGCCGCGAATTCGACTCGAGGATCGCGTCGAGCAACGGCGAGCCGGCGAGCTTACGCAGCAATTGGATGTTCGGGAGGACACAGTGGCCGCCGATGACTCCCGGGAAATAGCGAGGCCGCGGCAGGAAATCGACCTCCTCGAAAAAGTTGATCGCCTGTTCGTAGTCGGCGCCCACCCGGCGGGCGTAGCGATCGAGATCCTGGGCAAAAGCGATCTGCACGCCGAAATAGGTCGTCTCCGCAAGCTTGGCCAGCTCCAGCGTCTCGGGCTTGTCCATCCGCCGGGTTTTCATTCCAGCCCGCTCGAAATGAGCCTCCGCGAGCGCGGCGGTCTCGGGCTCCGCCGCCGCCACGTACTTGACATAATGCAGCAGGTCTTGCGCCATTCGCACATGCTTGCCGCGCACGGGACTGTACGCGACGGGTTTGCCCGTGCGCCGCGCGATCGCGCTCGTCGTTCCGGGCATCACCGTGCTGTTGACGATTGTCAGCGCCGGATCGAAGCGTTCGATATAGCCGCACACGGCGTCCTCGAACGGCGCGCTTGATTGAAACGGAATACAGATGTGCATCACGCCGATCGGCGCGTCGAACTCGCGGGGTTCAATATCGTGACGCAGCACAGGCTGTCGGCGCTCGATCACCTCCGCCAGCGCCGCGCCCACTTCGCCCAGGCCAACAATCAGCGTCTCCCCGTGCTCCACTCGGTTTTCTCCCTTATTGTGTTCGCTTTGCCTCACGCTGCCCGCTCCGGGTCGTAGCGCGCCTCCGACGACGGCTTTTTCAGGAGCGAATCAATCGTGCGGTAGTACTCCGCCCGTTGAGGCGGCCAGCCGATTCGCTCCGCCGCGCGTCGAGCATTGCGCGCCAACTCGGCGCGGCGGGCGGGGTCGCGATAGAGCTCTTCGATCGCCGCCGCCATCTCGAGGACATTACCTGGTTCGACAAATCTCACGGCGCGGTCGTCGAAGTAGTGCTCGATCGTGCGCAGGCGCGACGCGATGGTCGGGATGCCCAGCGCCATGTAGTCGAGCAGCTTGACCGGAAGCATAAGATGGGTCGCGTTGCTCGCCCGGTTTGGTACTAGGCCGACATCGGCTTCGGCCAGCAACCGAGGCAATTCTTCGATAGGTACCTGATCGATAAAGTTTACGCATTTTTCAAGCTGTTTGCGTACAACGAGCTGCCTGGCCTCATTGATATAGTCGCCGGTCCCGATCACCATCAGCCGCAGGCCGGGTATTCGCGGGCGGACCAGGGCCACCGCTTCAATCGCGACATCCAGTCCGAGCCGGCGCGTCAGGGTGCCGTGACAAGCCAGGGTGAAAAGGCCGTCGGGGCGATCTCGCCCCTCCGGCATCGCACTAAAGACCGACGGGTCTGGAGCGTTCATCACCGTACTAATCTTGTGCTCCGGAACCCCCGCCTGGATCAAGCGCGCGCGATGAAGCGCGTGCACCGCGAGCACTCGGTCGGCGCAGCTTGCGCTGGAGCGCTCCTCCAGCATCAGGAGCCTCGCGCCGATCGCGCCGCGCCGGCCGCCGAACTTGTCCTGGTACAGCTCTGGCATCGTATCATGGATATCGAGTACGACCCGGCTGCCGAGCAGCTTGGCCGGAAGCGCGCACAACACTGCCGCGTCGGGCATCGTGCAAACGATCACGACGTCGTAGCGCTCCACCAGACTGCGTCGCAGAGCGGCCCACGAGGCCCGGGCGAAAAATTTCAGATAGCTGCGGACGTAACTCGAGCGGCTGGCCCCGCGATAGCGCGGCATCTTGAGTCCGATGACGTTGACGCCGTCGATCAGGCCGTTGTGGCCGCTGTCGAGACAGATCACGTCGATATGATCGCCGCGTTCGGCCAGCGCCTCGGCATGGCGCTTGACGCGCCCGTCGTGGACGTAGGTGGTATAAGCTATGAGCAGAATACGGGCCACCACGAGCTCCTAATTCGCCAAAGGTTGTTCGCTAAGCCGCAGCGCGCTCGCACGCGCGGCTCCGGGACCGGATATGATCGGCCGGCCGTTTTCGACGTGCAGCCGCAGCTGCGCCCGCTGCCGCCACCATCCGGCCACTTCGAATGGTAGCGCGCGCCAGGCCGAGTTGATCTCGGCGAGCTGTTTGAGCAGTTCCGCGTATGCCTGGAGATAGACGCCCTCGCCACAATAGTCGGGATGCGTGAGCGTGAGGATCATTCCACCAATCGAGGCAATCCATTTTGCCTTCATCGTCCATACCGGCAGTGGGCTCCGGCGGAGCAGATGAATCAGGGTATGGTCCTGCGGCAGCGTGTAGGGCAATTCGATCAGACGCGAGAGATGAAACGGAAACAGGCTGCAGGTTCCGCCGGGCTGCGGTTCGTAGGGATCCGTGTCGGCGAAACTGGAATCGAAATCGAAAGACATGGTGGCGATCGCACGCGGATCGCGCAGCGTCGACGGGGATCGGAAGCCGCGGAGATCGTGTTCGCCGGCGAGCCGCTCTAGCAGCGGCGCGAGCTCGGCGAAGTCGCGATGGCTGCGGAACAGGCGGCCGTCGTGACACAGCCCATGGGCGCCGAATTCGAAGCCGCGCGCGCGCAGCCGCTCCACGCGCTGCCAATCGATCGGATATTGGGCCAACGGCAAGTTCCAGGCCGAGCGAAAGCCATGTTGCTCTTCGAGGTCGGCGATCACCTCCATCCGATCGAAGCCCTTCGGGCTTTCCACGTCATGGGTGAGCACGATGCAGCACCTCGCGTCCTCCGGCCAAAAGCCGATGTGCCAGGCATCAGTAGCGCCGTGTATTTCCAGACCGTGCTTCAGCCAGGCACGCCGGAATTCAACCAGCGCGCTCTCGCAAGGCCAGCGTGGAAACTCCAGCGGCGTGCGTGCGCGGATTGCCACCGAATTGAGGCGATGGCGCAGGCCTTGCGGAATCAGCCGTTTGACGTAGTAGTACGCGCGCATCGCGGAGGGCGGATGACGATCGATCTCGGGCAGGTATTGCTCCAGCAGCAGCCGTTCCGCGGCGGCCTCCGACGGCCCTATCGTCGACTCCAGCGCCGCGGCCCACTGCTCGGGCAGCTTCCAGAAACTGAACGTGTCGTTGCGCCCGGGTGCTTCGACCCAACGATCACCGTGCTGGAGGGCCGCGTGATCGATCGCAACTTTGAGACTCAGCGCCATACCGACTCCATCAAAAGAAGTCTGCGTAGCTGTTGACGGCGAACGAATCTGACTAGCGCGGGCGAGACCGGCCGCGGAGAGCGCCGCACCGCGGCTTCGAGGTAGCCGGCCGCAAGCCCGAGGCCGCCCACCACCGGCGGCCACTTGAGCCCGAGCCGCAGCGCGCGCGCCATCAGGAACACGGGCGAATAGCCAACATTGTAGGCGGCTCGGCCGGCAGCTTTGCGGCCTCGCCATAGGCCGCCGGCGGCGCCCTGCGGGCGATGATGATAGGCGCGGATGTGCCGGAAGTTGCGCGTGCCGAACCCGAGCATCATCGCCCGCACTTCGTCGATCGTGTCCCAGCCGAGCCCGGCCTCGAGCCCGCCGATCGCGGCGAAGCACGCGCTGGAGTACAACTTGGCGGCGCCGCGGGTGTGGAACGACGGTGCCGGCACTTCGTGCCAGCGCGTGCCACCCGGCTCGTAAAGCGTGGGGCCGGCGATCCCGAGGCGCGGGTCCTTTTCCAATTCGGCCAGCAGCAACTCCGCGAACTGCGGCTTGAAAGTCAGATCGGCGTCGAGGCGCAGGACAGCGTCGTAGCCCTCCCACGTGTCTCGTGGCAGAAAGCGCATGATCACCGATTCGCCACCCGGCGCGCGTGTGCCGTTGCGCGGCAGATGCTGCGGCTGGATCCAGGGATGGTACTGCGCGGCGCGATCGAGAATCTCGCCGGTGCGATCGGTCGAGCCGTCATCGATCACGATCCAGCGGCCGGGCCGGCGCGTCTGCGCGACCATCGCCACCAGCAGCCGCGGGAGAAGCCGCTCCTCGTCGCGCGCTGGCGTTATGGCGATATAGTGTTTCATGCCTAGTAACCGTCGGAATCCGAAAGTTACGCCTGGGCTTCCGAGGCCTTCGTCTGCGGCTCCGGGGCAGGCACAAACGCCCTGCCGATGAGGTCCATCGCGTTCGAGCGCTCCATCCACAGATAGATCAGAGCCGGCGGCGCGGCCGCGGCAACCAAAACGATCGCGCCACTCTCCCCAGCGAGAATCGCGGCCGTTTTTCCGGCCACGGTCGCGAGCGCGCAGAGCGCGGCCAGACGCAACGCCGGGATTCCGGATCTGACCAGGTCGCGCAGGCTGAGCCCGATCAGCGCGCACGCGAGCGCCTGACCTAATATGCTGACGACGGCCTCGACCGCGCTCATTCCCAGGCTGACGCCGAACAGTCCCCATCGCGAGAAACTCAGCACCGCGATCACCAGCAACGTGAGGCGTATCCCATGGAGATACATATCGAGCGCCGGACGATTATTGCTGTAGTACATCGAGCCGATTCCGAGCCGCAAGCCGCAGAGCGCGAGGCCCGGCGCGAGCAGCCTCATCGGCAGCGCGGAGGGTATCCACTGCGGGCCATAGATGGTGCTCAGGATTTCCGGCGCCGCAATCGCCGCGCAGGCCGCTATCGGCAGCACGACACGCGCGATGTAGTCGAAGAAGTCGAGGTAGGCACGGGCGAGCGCTTCGCGGTCATCCTGCAGTTGGCAGAACGCCGGAAACGTCACGCGCCCGGCGACGCGATGCAGGCGGTCGGGCACGAAGCGCAGCAGGTCCCACGCCATCCCATAGAAGCCCAGCGCCGAACTGCCGAGTAGCCGTCCCACCAGCAGGTAGTCGGTGTTCGAGGAAAGCACGTAGATAATCCGGCTGCCCCAGGCGGCGGCCGAAAAACGGGAAAAGTCACGCGCGGCTTGCCTGGTCGGCCGTCCGCTCGGCAAGTGCGGATCAGCAGCCCAGATTGCGATCGCATGTACGGTATAGCGCGCCGCAAGACCTCCCGGCAGGCTCAGCGCCGGCATCCCGCGCCAGAGCACCAGCGCCAGCGCGACCACGACAAAGGCCATCTCCGCCAGGACATCCGCTGCCGCAAGCGCGGTGAAGTTGAGCCTGCGGCGCAAACGCGCGCTCGGGACCACGGTCGTGGCGTCGAGCAGAATCGGCAGGCAGAGGAGCCGCGCGCCGGCAGCCAGCCCGGGCATGTCCATCGCCCTTGCGATCGAGGGCGCCGTTACGTACAAAACGACCGTGGCGCCGAGCGCCGCGAGCATGCTCAGCCACCACGCGGTGGCTTCATGGGCGGCAGTTATTTCCTTGCGCTGGACCAGCGCGTCCGGAATGCCCGCATCATTGGTCAGAGTCGCGAAGACGCTGACCACGAGCAGCACTCTGAAGATTCCGAATTGATCCGGGCCGAGCGCCCGCGCCAGCAGCACGAAGCCGCCCAGGCGCACGCCCTGAACGACGAACTCGGCAATCACGTTGTCGCGCACGCTGCGTGCGACCGCCTGCCACATCGAGTGGCGCGTCCCGGGGCCTTTCGGCTCAATGGTTTGCGAAACTGCCACCCCGCCTACACCCCTCCTCCTCGAAGCATCGCAGGGACCGTTCTGGCCAGGATCCGCAGGTCGCCGGAGAACGACCAGCTCTGGAGATACTGCACATCGAGCCGGACCATCTCGTCGAACGAGAGATGGTTGCGGCCGCTGACCTGCCACAGGCCGGTTATTCCCGGCGCCGCTTGCAGGCGGCGCAGATGCCACGGCTGGTAAAGCTCGAGCTCATAGGGCAGGGCGGGGCGCGGGCCGATGAGGCTCATTTCGCCGCGAATCACATTGATGAGCTGCGGCAGTTCATCGATGCTGAAGCGGCGAAGCCAGTGGCCGGCCTGAGTCACGCGCTGGTCGTTGGCAAGCTTGAACACGCGCTCGCCGCCGGAGCCGTTTTGGGCCGCGGACTCGCCCTGGCCAATCCACTGGCGGACGTAGTCGCGATGCGACGAATCGTCGGCGGCCGATCGCATCGTGCGCAGCTTGAGCATGCTGAATGGCCGGCCGCGCATCCCGATACGCGTTTGGCGGAACAGGATCGGGCCGCCGTCGAAGAGCCGGATCGCGAACGCGCTCGCCGCGAGAACGGGGGCGGCGGCGATCAGGAGCAACATCCCCACCGTCACGTCGAACGCGCGCTTCAGCGCGAAGTTCAGACCCTCGATGTTCGAGCCGCGTGGACTGATGAGCGGCACCACGCCGAACATCTCGACCCGCAGACCGCCGTTGGGCCACTCAGATACCCACGGCATCAGCCACCAGCGCAAGCGCTGTTGCTCGCACAGCCCGATCATCCGTTCGTGCTGCTCGCGCGGGGCGTCGGGCATTACGATAGCGGCCTCGAGCGAGGGGTAGAGCGCGGCGATCTCGGCGATGCGCTCGGTGGAACCGAACACCGGGCACCCGCGATATTGGCGCATGTCACAATCGTCGTCGACGAAGCCGACCATCTCGTACGGCGTCATCTCGTCGAGAACTCGGTCGCACAGGTAGCGCGCGAACCGGTTGCATCCAATCAGCAGCAGCGGGATCGCATTCTTGGGATTGGCGTAAAAGCGCCGGATGGCCCGCCGCGTCGCCATCCGTTCGAGCGCGACGGCCGGGACGCTGAACAAGTAGCCTAGCATCACGGTGAGCCGCGAAACCTCGGCATGCACCAGGAATCCGACCAACACCGTGAGCAGCGCAGCATACGAGCATCCGCGCACGATGCTGGCGGATTCCTGCCAGCCGCCGTTACGCATCCGGTAGAGATCGCAGGCGCGGAACACGATGATCCAAAGTAGAACGACGGCAAACACGATGAGGCATAGAAGCGCCGGATTGTTCTGCAACAGGCGCCCCTCCATCGCGTGCGAGGGATCGTGCAGTATCAGCGCCGCCGCGAATGCGACGAGCAACGCGAGCCCGTCACACGCCGCGAACAGCGCCTTCTGCCTTTGTAGTTCGCCGGCGAACATGCCTCACTCGCCACGCTCCGGGGGGAGAGCAGAGACGGCTGGGCTTCGGCGATGCCCGCCGGCGAATATGATCGGACGCTTGCGCACGGCCGCGAGCACGGCCTCGGCCACCTGCCGCACCTCGGCGTCGGTCAGATGCGGATGCATCGGCAGCGAAAGCTCGGTGTCGGCAAGCCGCTCACTCACCGGAAAATCCTTGGGTCGGTAGCCGAGGTCGCGGCACGCCGGCTGCAGATGCAGCGGCACGGGATAGTGAATGCCGCACTGGATATTCTTGCTGAGCAACGCTTGACGGATCGCGTCGCGCTGACGGCTGCGAATCGCATAGAGGTGATAGGCCGAAGCCAACCCTTCCGGCTCGGTCGGCAGCACGAGGTCCGCGCCCTCGAGCAGTTCGCGGTAGGTCTCCGCGATCTCGCGCCGGCGCCGGTTCCAGTCGGGCAGCCGCTCGAGCTTGGCCCGCAGCACCGCCGCCTGGATCGCGTCGAGGCGCGAGTTATAACCGTAGTCCTGGTGCGCGTAGTGCGAGATGCGCCCGTGGTCGCGCAGCATTCTGATTCGATCCGCCAGTTCGTCATCGTCGGTTACGGCCGCGCCACCATCGCCCCAGGCCCCGAGATTTTTGCCCGGGTAGAAGCTGAAGCATCCGGCCGCGCCGAGCGTTCCGGCGTACCGCCAGCGCTTTCCGTCGTGGAATGAGGCGCCATGTGCCTGGCAGGCGTCCTCAACGATGCGCAGGCCGAACTCCTCCGCGATCTCCTGGATTTCGCGCATCGCCGCCGGCAAGCCATACAGATGTACCGGAACGATCGCGCGCAGGCCGTGCGGCGAGCGGCGGCGGCGCTCCACCAGGTAGCGGCGCAGCGCATGCGGGTCGATGTTGCAGGTCTCAGGATCGATATCGACCAGGGTCGGCCGGGCGCCGGTTTGACGGATCGCCGCGGCGGTCGCGATGAAAGTCATCGGCGTCGTGATCACTTCGCTGCCAGGCCCAACTCCGACCGCGAGCAGCGCGAGACGGATCGCATCAGTGCCGTTGCCGACGGAAACGACGTGGCGAACGCCGAGATAAGCCGCGAACTCCTCTTCGAAGGCCTTGACCTGCGGGCCGCCGATATAGCCGGCGTCGAGATGAATCCTGACCAGTTCGCGTTCCACGCGCTCGCGGATCTCCGCGGTCTGCGAAACGAGATCGACGAACTTAATCTGCATCGGAGTCTCCATGGTTGGGGTTTAACTGGTTCTCGGGTCTGGTCGAGCGAAGCACGCGGGCCGGATTGCCGGCCACCACCGCGCCCGGCGGCACGTCGCGCGTTACCACGGCGCCGGCGCCGACCATCGCGCGCGCGCCGATTTCGATGCCGCACATGATGACCGCGCCGCTTCCGATCGAGGCGCCGTGCCGCACCACCGTGCCCTCCATCCGCCAGTCACTCTCGGTTTGCGGCGCGCCGTCCGCGGTAGTCGCGCGGGGCGCGCGGTCGTTGATGAAAACCACGCCGTGACCAACGAACACCTCGTCCTCGATCGTCACTCCCGAGCAGATGAAGGTGTGGCTCGAGATCTTGCAGCGCTGGCCGATCGTCGCGTCGCGCTGGACTTCGACGAACGGCCCCAGGCGGGTGTCCTCGCCGATCTCGCATCCGTACAGGTTGACGAACGGGCTCAAGCGGACGCGCGGGCCCAGCCGGACATCGTCGGCTACGCAGGCAAACCGGGGCATCTGGATATCGCCGCTCATGCGCTTCACGCCAGGGGGATTTCGATCGGGATTTTGTTCCCGCCGTTTTTCAGCGAAAGGTTGGCTGCGTGCAACACGCTCACTACGCGCGCACCGGAAAGTCCGTCGGTGCGCGGCGTGGTCCCGTTGCGGATGCAGTCCGCGAAGTGTTCGCACTCGGCTTTGAGCGGTTCCGCCTCCTCGATGCGCGGGATCTGGATGTCGCCGTAGCGGTACGAGAATTGGAAATCGCCGAAGGTGTCGTAATAGCGCTGGACGTCGACGCCTTTATCGTAGATGCGAATCTTCTCCTGCAGGGAAGTGTCGTCGTAGACCAGCATTTTGCGCGAGCCCACGATGGTGGTACGGCGAATCTTGTTGGGGTCGAGCCAGCTCACGTGCACGAAGGCAATCACGTTGTCAGGGAAGTGCATCGACAGCAGCGCCACGTCCTCGACGCCGTTGCGGTAGTGGCTCTGCCCCTGGCAACTCACGGCCTCCGGCATCCGCCCCATGATCATGAGGATGATCGAAATGTCGTGCGTGGCGAGGTCCCAGACCACGTTGACGTCGTGCTGGAAAAGTCCAAGGTTGGCGCGGATCGAGCTCACGTAGAAAACCTCGCCCAACTCGCCTGCGGATATGACCTCGTGAATTTTGAGCACCGGAGCGCTGTACTCGAACGTATGCCCGGCCATCAGTACGCCCCCGCGCCTGCGCGCGAACCGCATCAGGTCGGCCGCCTCCGCCGGTGACATCGCCAACGGCTTCTCGACCAGCACCGACTTGCCCGCTTCCAGCACCCGGCGCGCCATCGGATAGTGGCTGCTGACCGGGGTTGCGATGATCACGCCCTCGATGTCGGGGTCCTCGAGAACGTCCTCGAAGCGCAGGTCGGTTTCGGCGGCCGGATAAAGGCTGCGAATGCGGTCGCAGCGGCCGTCATCGAGATCGCACGCGATGATCCGTTCTGCGCATCGCAGCTGATAAAAGTTACGCACCCAATTCGGACCCCAGTAACCGAGCCCGACCACTGCGACGCCGCGCAAAGGCCGCGCCTTGTGGGTTTCGGCGGCGCCATTGCGGCCGTTCAGATCCGGTTGTACAACCGCCGCTCCACTTGCCAATTCATTCATTTTCCCAACAGTCTCCGTAGTGGTTTCGCAACCGGGTCGGTTGCATCGTTGAGGATTACGCCGGCCACCGAACGGCGCGCCGCGCGCAACGCGCTGGCGGTCGTCGCCACCTCGCGCCGCTCCGTATGCCCCTGCCGCACTACCATCAGGATCGGATCGTTAGACCGCGCCAGCGGCAGCATTCGCGCGTCGAGCCGCGTCACCCCGAGATCGACGATCACGGCCGGATACGCGCCCAGCAGCGCTTCGAATTCGTCGAACAATTGCCGTTGCGAATCGGGGCTCGACAGGCAACAGGTCACCAGATCCAGCCGCGGCCATTCGGTAGAGCGAATCTGCAATGCGCCGTCGAGCACCAACTCGGGAGTGCGGCGGCCGGGATGCTGGAACAGGCGATGCAACGACGGATGCCGCAGGTGTGCATCGACCAGCATCGTGCGCAGGCCTAGGCGCTGGCTCATGTCGATCGCGATCGCCGTCGCGACCGTCGACGCCCCGTCCCCGGGACGGCATCCGGTCACCAGCAGCCGCGAAGATCTTTCGATCACTGCCACGGGCGCGAGCCGCTCGGTGAGATTGCGAATCGCGCTCGCGCGCGCCACCGCGGCCGGCACGTGTTCGAGCGTCGGCAGCGGGACTAGCGAGTGCGACGCCGCGCTGATCCCGTTGAACACTGAAGTGTCCGTGCGCCGCAGATCATCGACCTGCGGAGTTGGCAGTGCCTGATTGGGACGAGTTATTGCTTCGTAGTACTTGCTCATGATTGCGCACCGGCGAGCGGGTAGCGGCTGCTGGCGGCAGACACCAGCGCCGGCAACATTGGCCATGACGAAATCTCAGGCCCCGGAATAGCAGGAACCAAGGCGGGGCGGAGAGTTTCTCTGCCCAAGGTCGCATGCATCGGATTGAAGGTGAACCAGGAATGAGATGACCACACGTAAAGGACGCCCAGCGCGACCAGTACGAGCGCAGCCACTGCCAGCGCCGCCCGTGCGAACTGTTTCAGTTGCGGCCCGCGCGCAGACTGATCGCGCGATGCCGGTTTCCCGTCGAGCAGATTTTCAAACTCGTTGACGGCCGCTCTGGCCGTCGGCAGGTTGACCGTAGCGCGGCCGATCGCAAACCCGAGCAGCATCGAGTTGTGACAGAGCACATTTGTCCGCCGTGGGATTCCGCGGCTGTGCTGCACCAGGTGATCGAGAGCGGCCGGGGCGAATACCTTGGTCGCCGCTCCGCCCTTGGACCGCAGCCGGGTGTCGATATATTCGCGCACCTCTGCGGTCTGCAGCGGACTGAGCAATACGCGCGCGCCGATTCGCTGATTGAGACTGTTCATCTCAGGGCGCGCCAGACGATCGATCAGTTCCGGCTGCCCCACCAATATGATTTGCAATCGCCGTTCCTCGGCCGTGTCGAGGTTTGAAAGCAGCCTGAATTCCTCCAGCGTCTCGTCGGCCAGTTCCTGTGCTTCGTCGATGATGATGACGAGGCGCTCGCCCGGCCTGAGATCGTCGAGCAGGCGCGTGAAGCTCTCGATCAGTTGGAGCTTGTTCTGGCCGTTCGTGGCCCGAAGTAATTGCGACATGATGGCCTGCATCATCTGATCGAAGCTCAGCTTGGGGCTGGTGATGTAGGCGCTGCGCACGCTCGCGTAGGATCGCGTCAGAATCGAACACACGAGCGTGGTCTTGCCGATCCCGCTTTCGCCCACCAGCAGGGTGAAACCCGAGGGCTCATGCAACAGGCTCCATTCCAGCGCGGCCAGGCCTTCGCGATGAGTTTGGCTCAAGTAGAGCGCGCTGGGCGTGGGCGTGAACTGAAACGGTGCGCCGCTGAGTCCGAAGTGCTGGTGGTACATGGCGGTCGCGCTTACGCCTCGTTGCGAAGGATCGCGATGGTGCTAACTCCGCTCGCCTCTTCGACCGCGGCGGCTGAATAGATTCTGGGGTCGCGTTGTTCTTCCCAATACGCGGCCGCGATGCCTGCGCACATGGCCAGTGCTGCACCCGCTAGGAAATTCAGCCAGATAATGGGAAACACCGGCATCATCGGCGCGGTCGGCGCCTGCGCCAGACTGACGTTCAAAATCTTGTTCAGATTGAGCCCTTGCGCCGCGCGCGCCTCTTCACCCTTACGCACATATGCGGTGTAAGCGTCCTTATCGTTTGCGACCTGGCGCGACAGCCGCTCAATCGACAGCCCGTTGTTGACCATATCGGTAAGCTGCTGGCGCATCGCGTCGATCTGCTTATCGAGTACCTCGTGACTGGCCTGCAGCGAGGCGGCGTTGGCTTGCGCCTGCTTGAGACTTTGTTCGAGCGTGACCCAGACCGGATTGAGGTCGGTGCTGGCCTCCTGCACCTCGAGGTGATTCTCACGATTCAGGATCCGATGCGCCGCCGCGAGTTTCGCATCGATCTCGGTGATCCTCTTGCTGGTCGGCTGGTAGCGGCTGAGAAGATCGGCGCGCTCGGCCTCAAGCTGCATCACTTGCGGTTTGATTTGCTGCAGCGCGAGGTTCTGTACCGACCGCGTCTCCTTGCTTATCTGCTGCGGCGTCGCCTGCAGTTCCTGCGTGAGTGAGGCGACCTGCTGTTGGGCCGAAGCCAGGTCGGTCGAATTTTTCGCGTCCTCGATTTGCAGATCGGACAGGCGTGTCACCAGCGCCTGCTTCTGATCGGTGAGACTCGTTATTCCGGTCTGAACCTGGAATTGACGCAGCTTCTCTTCAGATTCATTGAGCCGCTGATCGAGCTGCTTGGCCTGCTGGTTGAAGAACTGTTCCGCCTCGGGGTCGTTGGAGAGTCCCGCGTGATATTCCTGGTACTGGGTAATTAGCAGCGACAGGAAGTCGTGCGCCCAGCGCGAATCGTGCGCACGAAAATCGACTTCAATTATATTGGAGCGCTTAATCACTGACACGCCGACATGCTGCGCCAGCCTTTGCGCCCATTGGTCGCGGGGGTCGGCCGCTGGTGAACTGTGCAATAGCCGGTAGCCATTGCTCGGAATCTGCAGCGCGAGACCTACCGTGTCCTGCAGCAGACCCGGACCTGTGGCGTTGTCGGGCAGCGGGAGGCCCGCGATGGCCTGCTTGACCAGGTGGAGACTGGTCAGCAGTTCGACTTCCGAGTTGAGGTCCTGCTCGCTAACCGGGTTCGCGACGATCCCGGGATTTTGCGAGGACTCGTTTTGAAGGTCTGGCGAGACCAGCAACTGCGCGCGATTGTTTTGCACGAAAATCTTCGCGGTCGATTGGTAGACCGGCGGCCAGAGCAGTGTCCCGATCACCACCAGGCCGAAGATGATCCCCGCGGTCTCAAGGAAGGCGTTTTTGCGCCGGAACAGCAGTTCGGTCCAGTAGTTCAAATCACGCAGTATCATTATCGTCCGAATCCTCCGCGTTCCGGGGGTTACAGCCCTGGGGTCATCGACAGATAAGGCTGGACAGGCAGCAGGTCACGAATGTATTGCTTGACGAACAAATCCATATTCGCGATCCGGCTGCGCGGCACCACCAGCACGTCGTAAGGCATCAGCGCCGCGTCCTCGCCCTTGCCCGGACTGTCAGCCGCACTAGCCAGGTCGAGCTTCTCGCCTGTCGGACGGCCGCACGCATCGCGCCGAATCAGCACCACGTTGTCGTCTGCCGCGTCCGGCGTGATTCCGCCGGCGTCCGCCAGCGCCTGCAGCGCCGTCATCCCGGGTTCGAGCGGAAACGCGCCCGGATGGTTGACTTGTCCCTGGACGTAGATCTGCCGGCCCGGCATGTTTTTCACGATCACCGATGCGTCGGGCGAACGCAGCTCGCTCAGGTAGGTCTTGTCGATTTGGGCGGCGAGTTCCGACGGTGTCATTCCGGCGGCCGCTATCGCGCCGACCAGACGCAGGGTTATCTTGCCATCAGGACTCACCGGGACTTCGTCGTTGAATTCGGGATTGAGATAGAAGTTGATCGACAATTGGTCACCGGGCTGTATGTGATAGTTCTGCTGATCGTTCGCCGTTTGAATCACGCCCCCGTTGAGGCACTGCTCCGGTGACACGGTCGCGGCCTGGGGCGCCGCCTGAGTTTCACCGCGCGAGGCTGAGGCTGAGCATCCATAGAGGATGAGCGCGCACAGCGTGACGCCGAGCGCTCCCATCGACAACATCAACCTCGGGCGCAATCCGTTTTTGCTTCCCGTGTATTCTCGCGTGTCGTCGGAGTTGCGGCACATAGGCGTTGATTCCTTCTATGGTGCTTCTTTGCATACAATTCGCTGCGGTTCGTCGTTTACGAAGGCAAGGCTCATGCCGCTGTTTTGATACGGAATCGTGCATGTTTTCTGCGCTGGCGCGGAAATGTCCGGTCAAAGTTACCCACTTTTGCAGTAACAATTTCTCGCCGCGTTGTTTATGGACGCGATCAGAGAAGTGATGACGTTGTCGGTGCGGCCATGACCAACAGCTTGGCGCGCGCAGATATTTGAATGGATATATGTGCTCGTCTGGAACGACGAGACATCATCGAAGACTCTTCTGAATGTTAAGTGGACGCTATCGACGAAGCTCGCCAATTCAGGAGGCGGCCTTTCGTCATTGGTTGTCAACGCCGGGCAATGAAACGGTCGGAATACTGGATACTCATTCCCGAATGTAGTGGCGGGTACGGCCGACCAAAAGCTGCGCGCACCCGCCACTTGATGGAGAGTCACGCTTCGCGCGTGACCGGAGCGGCTTCCGTTACTGCGCCGCGGTAGGACCCATCGTCAATTCATTCCTCACCTCTTTCACGCCATTGGTCTGTTTCGCGACCCGTTGCGCGGTTGCCGCGGTGTGGACCGAAGGCACCGTCCCCTTGAGCGTGACGACGCCCGCTACGGTGTTGACGTGGATGTCGGCGTCCTTCGTGACCTTGTTCTCGTGCAATGCAGTCTTGACCTTCGCTGTGAGCGCGGTATCCGAAATCGCTGTCACAGTGCCGTGATATGCATGCTTAACAGCCTGGCCCGTGTCCGAGGCCGCGTTCTCAGCCGAGTTTCCTGCCCGATGCATCGATTCACTGGCCGGCACGTTGTTGTCGTCCTGTGCAAACAGTGGCGCCGACACGGCTATCCCCAGCACCAGAGCTGGCACAACGATTCTCAATCCAAAAGCGCTATTCATTATGACCTCCTGGCGAGTCGAACATGGCTCGCGTCGTGTTGACCTTGTCTCGCGTGGTGTTGCCGTCCCTCCACAACCAGAAAGCAATTCGCGGGGGAGCCGCGACGGTAATTGTAGGGAGCCGCGACGGTAATTGTAGGGAGCCGCGACGGTAATTGTAGTGAACAGCAAGACTAGGGCCATTCGGAAAAGTGCTGGAAGTTCGGATATTGTTTGCAAAGTTTGATTGAAATTTATTCACCGCAAGAGCAAAAAAGCTCCAACTAAGGCTTCCGACGCGCCGATACCTCGTCCGCGTTGGCCTCGGGAAAACACTTGTGTCCGTGCAGTTTCCGAGGTGTTGCTGGCGAGATGCTTCCGCACCCGGAGAAACCGGCACATGCCTTGCTCCCTGATATAGCGTCCCCGCAATCAGGCTGGATAACTGGCCGGTCGCGCGAGTGCAGATTCACTCGCCACGGGGATGGGCCTCATTTTTTTGGGCCACACAATTCGGAGGAAAGGCAAATGCTATATTGGGCAGTTGTTTGTCTCATCGTGGCGATCGTTGCTGGCGTACTGGGATTCGGTGGCATCGCCGGAACCGCGACGGATATGGCGAGAATCCTCTTCGTAGTATTTCTAATTCTCTTTATCGTCAGCCTGGTTATGCGAAGGCCTGTTTGACACTCTTGATCGCGCTTACGCGTGAAGTGTCAACACACAGGGCAATGAAAAGAGCTCTGCACTAAAGACTCGAATTCAATTCTGCAATTTTGAGGAAGGTGCCAAAATGGACAGGAACAATCTTAGCAACACAGCCAACGAGACCCTGGACACAGCCCGGGATATGGGGCGCGATGCGATGGACAAGGGACGCGAAGCGATCGATAAAGGATATGACACCGCACGCGATTATGTTTCCAAGGGTGCGGACTACGCGGGCGAGGTTTCTGACAGCCTGACGGATTTCGTCCAACGTCAGCCTTGGTTTGCGCTCGCGGGAGCGTTCATAGTCGGTTACGTCGCCGCGAAAGCGCTGAGGCAAGTCTCGTTATAAGCCCGGCGGGCTACAAAGATGCATTCGGCAAATGAATCGCGGCCATCGACCGAGCTCGACCGGTTGGCATCGAGAGTCCGCCAGCAGCCCTTACGCGCACTGACATTGTCTGCCGGGGCCGGGTTCCTGTTCGGCGGCGGACTACGCAGCCGTGCGGGCCTCGCGCTGGGGTTGTTTATCGGGCGGAGTTTCGCCGGTACGGCGCTGATCAACGCGATCGAGGCTCTATCAGAAAACAATGGAAGACAACATCGAGCGCATCAAAGAGGAGCTGGAAGAGGCGCGGCAAAGTCTGCATCAGACCGTGACCGAGGTCAATCGAAAGGTTGAAACAGTCAGCACGCAGCTTCAGCCCTCACATCTGGTGGGGCGTAACCCGCTGTTGTCGGCATGCATCGCCGGCGCGCTCGGCTTCGCATCGGGTTACCGCGACAATACGCCGGTGGCAATTCTGGTCCTTGGCGGACTGCTCGGAGCAGCGCTGAGTGAGGCTTGGAACGATGGATCCTGCAGTCGCGCCACGACCACATCAGCGTAACGCGCAGACCGTCGATGACTCCGGCACGGCAACGGAATGGTCGACGTTGCTGGGCCGGATGCTTGAAGACCTCTCGCGCATCATACGCCTGGAACTCCAGCTACTGGAGGCCAGGCTTGCTCCCTCTCTGACGGGGATGGCCGATCGGGCGATCGCCGCTTTGGTGATCCTGTTCGCCGGCGTTATCGGTGGCTCGTGTTTGCTGGCGGCGCTCATTCTTTTGTTGCATGAATGGATGAAATGGTGGCAGGCTTTTGCCATCGGTGGTGTTGTTGCTATCGCGTGTGGGTTCGTCGTGTATTCAGTAATTAAGCGTCCGCCGGCAGCCACTGAGACGTTGACCGTTTGAGGGTGCTTTGCTTATCCGGAAAATTTCATCGCAAAAAACAGCGAAACGTCCTCTTGTGTCCCGGAGTGGCTGTCCCATCGCAACCAATTTGGGAGGGTAAACATGTTCTCGTTCACGCAAACACCTGCGCGCGCACTGGCGGCGGCTACTTTGCTCGGTTCGATCGTTCTCGCTGGCCCTTTCGCCATCGCCGCGGACCACGCCGGCGTCCCAGCGGCAATCCAACTCGGCGCCACTCGGGAAACCCTGGCGCAGGCTTCTACAGCTCCCGCAACGACGGAGTCGGCCCCGGCGGGAGAGAAGTCGGATCCCGTCGAGGCGCGTATCAAGGAGTTACACAGCAGGCTTCACATCACCGCCGCGCAGCAGGCCCAGTGGGACAAACTCGTCCAGGTGATGCGCGACAATGCGAAAGCGATGGACGATCTGCAAGCGCAGAGAAAACAGGACGCCAGCGCGATGACCGCCGTCGACGCGGTCAAATCCTATCAGGCGGTCATCGAGGCGCATGAGACTGGAATGGCTAAGTTCGTTCCTGCCTTTCAGGATTTGTACGACAGCATGTCACCGGCCCAGAAGAAGACCGCCGATGCCATGTTCCGCAGCAAAGTGCGTGTAGCGGCGTCAAAAGAGAAGTGATCGAAAGTTCGCATGCGTCAATACGGGAACCCCTCGGCTTGCTGGAAGTCGTTCCAGGAGAGATGAAAAGGCACCATGACCACGCAAACCAAGATCGGCAAGGTCAGCAACCTTCGTAAGATCAACAAGATAGCGATTGCAGTTGGCTTCGGCGTCGTGTTCTGCAGTACTGCGATGGGACCTGCGTTCGCCGGCGGCCATGGCGAGGAGAGACATCACGAGGAGCGCCACGGGGATCACGATAGACACTCGGATCGCGGCCGGGATGTTTATGTCGCGCCGGCACCCAGCTACTACTATGCGCCTCCACCGAACTACTATTACGCGCCGGAGCCGGATTACTACCCCCCCGCCTACAGCTACAGTCCTCCGCCGCCGCCATCGGAGGGCGTAAATCTTTTCTTTGGGGTACACCACTAGAAAGGTTCGTCGGTCAGTCCAAGCGACCAGCATGTACATCGGCCAATCGCGCCCTTGACAGCGGCTGACGACTGATCGATAAGCCGAGCATGAAGCTTCGGCACACCGCAGCGGTAGTGTTGACAGGGTGGTTCCTGATCACGCCGCCGCCGCTGGCCAATGGCCATTACGACCCTTCGGCCGCTCTATCCAAATGGAAAATCGAGGGAGGGGCCGCCACGCGTGAACAATGCACTGAGACGCAGGCACTTTTGAGTTCTCGCGCGGTTAAAGAAAACAGACCCAACGACATCGAAGCCACGAAGAACGCTCAGTGCGTCCAGATGGATGATCCGCGCCTCCAAGGAAATTAGTAACCCGCCGACGACGGAAGGAGAGCCAGTGAATCGGACGTCCATTGGAAGCAGCCGCGGCACAGAGGTTATCGCGCCTACTGTGACACGGCGGCAAATGATCGCGTTGGGAGCGATCGCGCTCGGCGGTTTGGCGATGGCGTCCGCCGTGGCGCTGTCGAATGCTTTTGCGGAAGCGAATCCGGGCGGGGCAAATACGGGTGCACAGGTTTCCCAACGCGATATCGACGCGCTTTCAACCGCCAGCGTTCTCTATATCGCGACGGTCCGCAAAGATGGCAATCAGAGCACGCCAGCTCCGGTCTGGTTCACGGTAGCACCAGATCACCTGGTGCTTATTCAAACTTCACCCACGACATGGAAGGCCAAGCGCATCCGCCGTCGCAGTCCCGTGATCGTCTGGATAGGCAAGACGAAAGGCCCAGCGTTCATTGGCAAGGCGGAAATAACCAATGATCCGGCAGTCGCGCGCCAAATAGTCGTAGACTATCCGAAGCGATACCTGATGGCGCGGCTGGGGATGCACACGCCGACCCAGGAGATGTTCGACAGGGGCCAGATTGTCCCGATAACAATCAGGCCGGTGCGCGATCTGCCTGAAGGATTCGCTTCGCAGCCCGGCAAGCCCGCTCCGAGCATCGGCGGCGGACAACATTAGCCTGTGTGGCGAGTGTCATTAATAAGTTGCGCACAAGAACGTCATCCTGAGAGTTTGTGAATTTTTTAAGCGAAGCGAGCCCGCCTCTTCGATCAGTGAGCGAAGCGAGTCTGCTTTTTCGGTGAAGCTTCTTCTTCGGAGTCCTTCGACTGCGCTCGCAGACTCGCTCCGCTCAGGATGACAGTAGGGGTAGATCATCTACGATATGCGGAAGAATTTCCGGGCGTTGGTGCCGAGGATCTTCTCCACCGACTCCGGCGCGAGCGAGGACAGCCGCTCCCGCGTTTTGCGCACCGGGTCAACGAAGCCTTCCGCGTGTGGATAGTCTGACCCGATGAAGAATTTGTCGTCGCCCGCGAACTGCACCATGATCGGGAACATCCGTTCCTCGGGATCGCCGCTGACCCAGATGTTTGCCGCGAAATACTCAGTCGGCGAACGTTTCATCCGCGAAGTATGCTTCATGTACTTGTATCGATACTCGAACCGCTCGAGCCACTCGCCGACCCATCCCGCCATCGCTTCGATCGTGGCTACCCGCAACCGCGGAAATCGATCGAAGACGCCATCGTAGACCATCGTTGCAAGCGCAATTCGAGGATCCTGAATGACATTCATGGTAACCCACATAAATCCTGGATCGCGGCCGCGGAAGTACTCGCTCCCGGGGTAATGAGCATGACCTACCAGGTGCAATCCGACTGCCAGATCGAGATCCTGCGCCGCCGCCCATAGCGGGTCATAAATTGGGTCGCCGAAGCTTTTCCCATTATGGGGTGCCGCGCCGACGAAAACCGAATGGCATCCCAGTTTGGCCACGCGCTGCAGTTCGCGCACCCCTAGTTCCGGATCGCGGAGGGATAGATGGGCCGCCGGAAACAGTCGGTCCTTGTGCGAGGCGCAAAGCTCGAGCGCCCACGTGTTGTAAGCGCGGCAGAGCGCGTCGGCCAGCACGGGATCGCTGACGCTGTCCTCCCATAACAAGCCCGCCGTGGGGTAGATGACCTGCGCGGCGAATCCCTCCTGGTCCAGGAATTTGATCCGCTTGTTCATGTCTTCCCACTCGGCGCTGTAGGGCAGTTCGCGATCGAAGTTGCTGAGGTCGTGGCCGCTCTCCTTCTGTCCATAGCCGGAGATAGCGCTCAGCAACTCCTCAACGTCGAGGAGCTGCAGCGCTTTGTTGTCGACCACCATTTGGCGCAGGCCGGTGGCCGGATTTGTTTGCACCTTGAAAGCGCGATCGCGAAATTGCGGATCTATGTATTTTTCATAGAGATCGAGCGGTTCGACGAAATGGCTGTCAGCATCGATTGCGAGCATCGACAGATCCTCCTCGCGTGTCTTCGGGCGCAGGGCGCTGGCAATCCGAGAGCATCGCTAACGTGCGTCTATGTCAAGAACCCTACGCTACATTCCGTTGATCAGTTCGAGACGCGTTCTGGGCGGAGATGGTGGAAGAGTTTGGCGAACTGATGCCGTCGGTGGTAGGAAAGTTCGAAACGTCGAGGAGAGTTGCGATGGCTGCCACGCCCTGGCACGACAACATCCAAGCTTGCAGCGCAACGCGCTTCACCACCGGACACGCGTACAAGTGGACAAGTGGGAGGAACCGATGAGCGATCTCAATCTCGATCTCTGTTACATGACGGCAACCGAGGCAATTGCCGCGTTCAAGACGCGCGCCCTTTCTCCGGTCGAGCTTCTCAAAGCTATCATCGCACGATGCGAGCAGCTCGAGCCGAAGGTCAACGCACTCACCTACACCTATTTTGATCGAGCGCTGGAACAGGCCAAGGCCGCCGAGTCGCAGTACGCCCGGCGCGGCGGCGAGCCGCGCCCGCTCGAAGGCGTGCCCGTTGCGATCAAGGATTTTCATCCAGTCAAGGGCGAGATCACCACTTTCGGATCGAAGATCTATCGAGACTATCGGCCCGATCACACGGCGCCGACCGTTCAGCGGTTACTGGATGCGGGCGCGATCATGCATTGCCGCACAACTACGCCGGAATTCGCGCATGCCGGCATGACGGCAAGTCCGCTCTGGGGCATCACGCGCAATCCGTGGAATCTGGAGTACACCCCGGGCGGTTCTTCGGGAGGTGCGGGCGCTGCGCTGGCAGGAGGGATGACCACGCTCGCCGATGGCACCGACGGCGGCGGTTCAATACGAATCCCGGCCTCCCTGGCAGGTGCTGTCGGATACAAGCCTCCATTCGGGCGCAATCCGCTCGACCTCGATCATCCGTTGGAGACGATACTGCACTATGGGCCGATGACACGGAGCGTCTCCGACGCCGCACTCATGCAGAACATCATGACCGGCCCGCACCTTGATGACATTTGCAGCCTTCGCGAAAAGGTCTTCCTCCCCGAGGCTCCAGAGGACATCAGAGGCTGGAAGGTCGCGTACTCGATGGACCTCGGGTTCTACAGCGTCGATCCGGAGGTCCGCCGAAATACGCTTTCGGCTCTCGAGGCGTTCAAAAGTCTCGGCTGCACGGTCGAGGAAGTTAATCTGGGGTGGAACTGGGGCGTCAACAACGCGTGGATGACTTACTGGACCGTGTTGTTCGCCGGGCTCCTGGGCGACAAACTCCCACGCTGGCGCTACGAAATGACTGAAGGCCTGGTTCGGATGATCGAGAGCGGCGCGGCGTTGAGCGCCGATCGTTTCTACCGGATTAACCCGGTGCGCGGCGAGATGTACAAAACGCTCGGTCCAATTCTCGAGGATTACCAAGTCTTGATCTGTCCGACCACGGCGCTGCCCGCGGTGAAGCACGATCACGACGCGAGCGACATGAGTTTCACAATCGATGGCGCCAAGGTGCCCGCGTCGATCGGTTGGTACATGACGATGCCCTTCAATCTCGTTAGTCAGTGTCCGGTGATCGCGGTACCGACCGGTTTTGCCGCTTCAGGCATTCCTACGGGAATGCAAATCGTCGGAAAAACATTCGACGACCTGAGCGTGTTCCGCGCGGCAGGAGCTTATGAGAAGGCCCGCCCCTGGCGCGGAAGGCGGCCCCAGATTTGAAAAATCGGAAATCCCGCGGTCTATTTGTTTGCTGCATAACCAAGGAGGCGAAACATGAGCGCCAGTGGTCTGGAACAACGAATCGCGCAGCTCGAAGATATCGAGGCGATCAAAAAGCTCAAGGCCAACTACTGCCTGCACGTCGATCACGCCAACGAAGAGAGCTGGGTAGCACTTTTCACCGAAGACGCGGTCTGGGACTCCGACAAGTTCGGCCGCTTCGAGGGGCGCGAAGCGATTCGCGGCCTGTTCAGACATATCCCTGAGATGCTGCACTTTGCCATCCACTACGTGATGAATCCGATAATCGAGGTGGACGGCAATCGCGCGACGGGCATCTGGTACCTGCTCGAGCCTTGCACCTTCGCCAAGGGAGAACAGGCGGCCTGGGGCGCCGCGCGCTACGACGAAGAGTACGTCAAGGTCGGCGGCCAGTGGAAGTTCAAGCGGCTGAAGCTGGGTTCGTGGTTCTGGACCGCATTCGACCAGGGATGGGCGAAGCGACGCTACGTGACGGACTGATCGCGCGGATCATGATTCCCGATCGGAGTTATCGTCATCAGCGGAAAATGTTGGTCTTGGCGGGATTTCGCTTGCATCGCGGCGATCGGTCTTAGATCGGTCTGCGATCGATGAGTTCGCGATTTCAGAAGAATTCTGCGAATGCGCAACATGCGCAACAGATCATCCGATCAGTTTTTCCACGATCGAGATCGACCGCAATGCGGAAAGCTCCAATGACGGACTACCTTTTCAGCAACGCGCTCGATGCAATTACTTAACTTTATTATCAGCGGGCTTTAGATCCGAGCATTGGCACGCCTCTCGCTCACTCCTCGGTCACGTTCGTCTGTGAGAATTGACGAGCGATTTGATTACAGGAGTGTGCGAATGAAAGTTTCGAGAATTGTGAGCACCGTGGCGCTCATTGCGGCGATTGGAGCAACGCCGGCCACGTCACTGAGCCAAACGATATCCGCGGAACCTGAGACCGCGAGTTCAGATAAAGGAACACCCAGCACGTCCGACCTCCGTCAGAGATTGAATGAGGTCGGACGTCGTCTGCGCGTGGCGAAGCTCGCATCGTACTCAAGTCCTCTGCCACAGGAAGATTACATCGAGGCCCAGCGTGAAATCGCGCGCGGCGACTACCGGGAGGCAATGAACCATCTCAATCAGGCCGACCAGGAGCTTGACGGCATTCCAAACGTAACCACCGCCGGACGTTAACCTGCGTCCGCGACTGAGCGGGGTGGATGCTTCTGCCGGCTGCCTAGAAGCGGTAGCGAATCCTGGTCCAGAACTCGTCATCCTTGTTGCGCTGAGCGCCGCCGGCCTGCATGTGCGCGGGACCGAAGATGGTCTCGCTGTATGGCGCGTCCTGAGGCGTTGTGTGGCCTGCCTGGAACACCGCGTTCGCCCCGACGTTGTGCTGATGTGACTTGCCCAGGAACGCATCGAAGCCGATAGTCGCCGACCAATGGTTGGTGATCAGCCACTCCGTGTTGCCGCCGATGGTCGAGTCGGTGCCCTCGGTGCCGAAGGTCGCGAAGATGAGCGGGATGATCTGGTCACGATAGTAGTGGGTCTGGGTGAACGCAGTAAAAGTAAAATCGTTCACGCCGGTGACCAGTCCGTCCTTGCCGCCATTGGAGCTATGCGCACCCGGATAATAAGTCTCGAATACCTGAAAGCTGGTGAAGAAGCTGTCGTCCGGGTTGAGGAACCTGATGAAGTGCGGACGGTCGATGCCAACTACGTATTGCAGGATGTCGTTGTTGGTAGTCCAGTCGAGCGAATCGGTGTCGTTGAGCAGCGCGTTGTGCGTCCACGACGACTCGACGCGTATAATCACTCCGGTGAAGGGCTCGAAATAGTCCGCTGACAGTCCCAGAGTATTGTCTTTGTGATAGCGAATCTCAGTGCCGGCGCCGAAGGTGCAATCGTTAAGGAAGGTGTGCGGGTTGACGCCTTTGGCCAGATGTACGCTGCGCGCGTTGGTCGCGATGATTGCCGCACCGCCGCCGCCGGGTCCATAAAAACCGGGGAAGCCCGAACTGATGGTGGCAAGCTTGGAGCAATTTACGCCAGAAGCCGCAAAGTTGCTGCCGGTGGAAATCGCTCCCGGATGAGCCGGATCGCCCAGCACCTGAAGCTGACTCTCTACGAAGATGGGCGTTTGTGCGATACCCCACCAATCGGTCAGCGCGAAGCGGATCGCCGGATGCGGAAGCTCGAAGTCCCACTTCATGCCGACGCCGCTGTTGCGCAGCCGCCAGTCAGGCACGCGCTCACGATACAGGCCGAAATTGACATGGTTGGGGTTGCAGACGCCCGGCGTTTTGCTCCCACCGCATTCTCCGGCGTCGAACAGACCGTTGGAAAAGGCGAACGCGCGCTTTTGATCGCCGAAGTTGACCGCCCAAGGCTGACCGCCCACACCCAATCCGACTGGATTGAACTCGTCAAAATTCCATACCACGTTGCCCGCAACCTCCTGAAAGCCCAGAACGTCGCCGAAACGGTGCTGCAACCACGCCGCCAGTTGTGGGATTCGGGTATCTTCGAACGGCTCGATAAAGAAGTGCTGCGCGAAATCCACCGGATTGATGATGTCCTGCAGGCGAAAAAAATCGGCCTTGCCCCATACTACCTGCTGTTTGCCCAGACGAAGCAGGTTGGACCCGAAAAAGTCCCAGCGGAAATCAAGGTATGCTTCGCGCAGAGGGTAGTAGATCAGGTTACTGTCATCGCGCTCGAAACGCAGATTGCTAACCGTTTGCTCGACGTTTATACAATTCCAGCATTCGGTCGGAACACCGTTGATGTTGTTGATGAACTTGATGTTCTGGGAAACCGGCTCCGGGAACAGGAGGGTACGGGCCACCACACCCTTGAAGCGTCGCGGATCGTAGCCGAAGGCCCTGAGCAATGCCAAACCGGCGGTCTGCCCGGTTCCCTGAAATTCCGAGACTCCGATGCCCGAAAATCCGGTGGTATGATTTCCGAAGCGGTCGGTCACGAGATCATATGCGCCTTCGTAGCCGGGCCGGATTTCGGCGAAGTAGCTGACCGACAGACCAGTTCCCAGAGGCACACCCATCACGGTGGGCAAGGTGACGTCCTTGATTATCTGCCCCGAAGGCTGCAAGTCGATGCGATTGCGGATCGACGCCACGTGATAATCGCTTGCATAATTTTCGCTGCGGATGATTTCTTGATTCTCCAGATAGCCGTGGAGTTCAAAACTATCCTCCAGGTTTTGCGCAATTCCCTGCTGGGCGTATGCTCGCGTCTGACCGCTTAGCATCAGTCCCATTGTCGCGACCGCTCCAAATAGCCACAGGCGCTTTCTGCGTTTCGAATCTGCATTCATGTTGCTGCTGCTCTCCAGAAATTTGCGTTTCATCAGTAGATGCCCTCAGGCCAGTGCATGTCGGGCTCAACCGATGAACGTGAATACAAAAGAAGCGAAGACGGCGCTAGAGAATTTTTTATCCTAGTATTAAAACTAACTGGCACAGAGCTTTCGACCGTGAGGACGAACCGAAACCCCCACAGTACGCATGTGGCGTGATTTGTTCGACGGTGCTCGACGTGCCGAATTTTCGGCAGATGGGAGTCGGATCTATTCCCGCGACGTAAGGCCGTTCTGAGATTTACCGTTCCTCGTCGGCAGCGGGGAGAAGGTGGTCCTCATTCTCATCCGAGCGGAGGAGCCACAACTGCGCTCCGCCGCTGGCCTCCATCCCCACCGTGCACCGCGGCAGCCCACGCATGAAGCTGAGTATCTGCGCCGGCCGTAGTTGCCACCGCATTACCACTCGCCCGCTGCCATCCGCACCGCTGACCGCAAACGCACTCTTTGCCAAGTCGATCCCGATCGTTGTAACTTCCATCTCGGACCCTCCTCGCTTTTCGGATGTTGCTCAGCACATCTTCGGCCCATTGCGAGGCCGCATATAAGCGGGCGGGGGTCCATACCATCAGTCTCAGATTTGAGGAATTCTCCTTGGATGGCCGCAAAAAGCGCGCTTGTAGGGGCGATCCGCCCGCCCCGCCGGCACCGGAGAGAGCTCATGTGTCGAGTCGTGCCGCATAATTTCGATTTTCTCTCTGTGTGCGAGAAATTCGGTGCCGATTCCCGGGCTACTGAATGTTCAGAGGTCTTTTGTGAACGCCATTCGAGCGGCATCTCAATGTTCCGGGTGACTGCTTCTGCAGTAAGACTGATCGGCTGCCGGCCCTCCACAATGGCCTCAACGATATCCGGCGCCAGGAAAGCCAAGCGGAACAAGCGACCCACATAGCGCACGGCGAGCCCCTCGCGTGCAGCGATCTCAGCAAGAGAGCTCCCGAATCGGGATCGGTTACTGTGCGCGACCTTTCTGTGTCGCTCAAAGGAGGGGCTGGGAAAAGGAAAACCGCCGGCGCTGCGTGAGCAGAGCCGGCGGTGGCGTTACAATTGCGCTGCCGGGGAACTACCGGCCCAAGCGTTCCAGCGCTTCCATCGAGCAGAAGTCCCCAAACAGTCTGGCGTCGTCGACAGTGGCGTGG